>Ga0055584_100001785_pt1 | contig 21137 bp, 20 predicted proteins | sample OSDHelmetaG_FD_58716 | JGI IMG/M metagenome (GOLD analysis project Ga0055584, IMG submission 58716) | Pelagic marine sediment microbial communities from the LTER site Helgoland, North Sea, for post-phytoplankton bloom and carbon turnover... | ecosystem: Environmental > Aquatic > Marine >...
AGCACCGTCCAGGGGCGCAGGATCAAATCCTGCACGATGTAATCCTCATAGCCCTTGAATATAGAAGTTTGAATTTCATTGGTCATCCTCCTTTTGCATCGACCTTAACCCAAAAGGAGGAAATCAGCAAATTGAGGCTACGCCGCCAAGAATTCAATCATCAGATCGAGCACTTCATTAGGTGCCTCGGATGGCATCATATGACCAACAGGAAGGACGACATTTTTGCAATCGGGAATCGCCGCCGCGAGTTTTGCACCTTGGCGAGCGGGCGTCATTTTATCATCCTTGCCAGAGATAATCAGGGTCGGGCAAGCAATCTTAGCAGCAGAATCCATCCCGGTCTCATAGGAAGAACAAGCGCTGAGATCATTGAAGATAAGTTGGTCTTCAGAATTTCCAAAAACAGACAAAGCCGTCCCCTTCATCCAAACACCATTTGCTTTGTTGCCACCTAAGTGACCACCCAGGCCATGGCCCCAAGACGTCATCAATTCTTCTGCGAGCCAATCATCTTTCGAAGCAGCATCAACCAAAGCTGGATGAACTGGCATTGATGGAGCAGCACCGACCAGGATCATTTTTTCGAGGCGGTTAGGATATGTTGCTGCGACCTCCAAACCAATCAACGTCCCCATCGAGTGCCCCACTAGGACTGCTTTCTCGATCTTCATGGCGTCCAGAAAATCAACCACCCAGTCACCGTAAGCCGCAATCGTTGTTGGCGCTTCACCGGCCGATTGGTTAGGTGATCCTACCGGACCGTGGGCGGGTAAGTTAACAGATAGCGAATTGTAATCGTGATAGGCAAAGTAACGTGCCTGTGCTGCCCAGGCTGATTGTTCCATGGCAGCGCCATGTACGAAAACGATCGAAGGCTTTGCCGGGTCGAAAGTTTGACCGTTCAAATTCACAAAAGTTTTGTGGCCCTTAACTTCTACAAACATTCCGGCCTCCTATTTCTGGCTGGCGCGCAGAGCACCAGCAAAATCGTTGATAATATCACTGGGGTCTTCAAGCCCGATGGATAGACGAATGAGATCTGAACCAACACCCGCTAAGGCCAACTGCTCTTCACTCAGCTGACTGTGAGTGGTCGAGGCAGGGTGGAGAACCAAGGTCTTAGCATCGCCGACGTTTGCCAAATGAGAGGACATAACACAGTTTTCAATGAATTTTTTACCTGCTTCGCGACCACCTTTCACACCGAAGGCAATGACCGAACCAGCGCCTTTAGGCAGCATCTTCTTACCCAGTTCGTGATCAGGATGGTCCTTCATTTCAGGGTGCTGGATCCAAGACACCGCATCATTTTTTGAAAGCGCTTCGATGACAGCCCTGGTGTTGGACATGTGCTTTTCCATCCGCAGCGGCAAAGTCTCTAGACCTTGTGTGATATAGAAAGCATTTTGCGGGCTAAGGCAGGCACCAAAATCTCTGAGGCCTTCTGTGCGGGCTCGCATGATGAACGCCAAAGGACCGAAGGTTTCAACATAATCAAGGTTGTTGTAGCCAGGGTATGGTTCCGTCATTGTCGGGAACTTGCCGGAAGCTTCCCAATCAAAGCGCCCTGCATCGACAAGAACACCACCCATGGCAACACCATGACCGCCCATCCATTTGGTCGCGGAGTGCATGACAATGTCGGCACCGTGGTCGATAGGTTTGAACAAAGGTGGTGGTGTAAAAGTGCTATCGATCATCAAAGGTAGGCCGTTGTCGTGAGCGATTTTGGCAACCGCTTCAACATTCATGATCTCCATGCCCGGATTACCGACGACCTCACCAAACAACAGCTTTGTATTGGGTTGGATTGCAGCAGCAAATTCTTCTGGCTTCTGAGGATCCACAAATGTTGTTGTGATGCCGAAACGAGGCATTGTTAGACGAAAGAAATTCGCTGACCCACCGTAGAGCTTGTTAGAAGCCACAATGTGATCGCCCGCACTCATCAAGGTGACGATAGCCAAATGCAAAGCAGCGTGGCCACTAGATGTAGCAACTGCACCTACGCCGCCATCCAATGCTGCGGCTCGTTCTTCAAGGGCAGCCACGGTAGGGTTGGATATGCGTGCATAAATATGCCCGGGCCTCTCGAGATTAAACAGTGAGGCCGCGTAGTCAGGACTCTCAAAACCGTAAGCGGTCGTTTGGTAAATGGGCAGCGCCCGAGAATTGGTTTCTCGGTCATATTTTTGCCCGGCGTGCAGCGCCAAAGTGTCCGGCTTATAAAATCTTGGGTCGACCATAAGAGTGCTCCTCAGAGGTAAATCGTCGGCTGAAGTTCAAAATCAATGACTTCTTTTTCATGTTTGAGGTTAATTATCCAGAGCAAAGATAAAATATATGCGATAGAATCAAAGTTCTCGAACAAACACTCAGCGAGGAAGAACAATGCTAACCACTGCTCTCTATGCCGGTCTTCTAGGCCTGATTTTTTTCTTTTTGTCAGCTGCCGTGATTTCAGGTCGTCGCAAACATGGGATCTCACTTCTGGATGGGGGCAACAACGATTTCGCTCGCACAATTCGAGGTCATGCCAATTTCGCCGAATACGTGCCTATCACACTCATTTTGATGGGTATTGGTGAAGTGAATGGAAGCCCACTCACGTTCTTGCATGTCGTGGGCTTGGCTTTGCTGGTCGGACGTATCGCTCATGCCTGGGCTTTTCTTTATGGCCCCAACATTTTCGCACGCCAAGTCGGCATGCTGTTAACTTTTGCTGCTTTGGGCATCGCTGCTGCCAATTGCATCTATCAAGGCCTACCCGTTATCTCAGGATAATCAAACCCGCTAGACAATTTGGTTAAACGACCTATCCTTGTGAAAAAGGGGCGGTTCTGCCTCTGTTGTGGAGAACCGCATTGCCAATTCAGAACTACTTGACCGCTGTCCTATTGGCGCTTTGCGCCTCTGCTCTCCTGCCTTTGACGGGTGCCATTGGCAAAGCCTTAACGCCGGAAATTCCCGCTATCCAGGTGGTGTGGGCGAGGTACTTTGGTCACTTCACCCTGATTTTACCCATCGTTCTCTACCGGTTTGGATTTAGGAGCCTTTGGCCTGAAAAGGCTGGATGGCAGCTCACACGAGGCTTGTTGCTTTGTACCGGTACGTTGAGTTTCTTTACCGGGGTTCACGCCACACCTTTTGGACTGGCCTTAGCGTTATTCTATGTCGCCCCTTTAGCTGTTGCCGTTTACTCTTTCTTCTTCCTTGGCGAAAAAGTCGGGCCAAGACGGTGGATTGCAGTTGGTATCGGTTTTGTTGGAGCCTTGGTCATCCTGAGACCTGGTCCTGACGCACTTCAACTAATATCCTGGCTCTGCCTCTTCGCTGGATTTTGCATAGGTGGGTATCTGACGATCACGAGGGCCATTGCCGGGACTTCGCCGCCATTTGTATCCCTTGTACTCACGGCTGTCGTTGGCACCGTTGTTACGTCAGCAATGGTGCCCTTCGTTTGGGTCACTCCGACCGAAAGCTATCAAGTGCTGTTTTTGGTTGCGATCGCTGTTATCGCAGCGGCGGGACACTGGTTCTTGATCATGGCTTTTGAGCGCGCAGATGCAAGTTCGCTGGCGCCGTTGGGATACATTGAGATTGTCTCAGCAGCCTTCATGGGCATGTGGTTTTTCAACGATACAATTGATTTCATATCTTGGATCGGCGTTTCTATCATTGTATCCGCCGGTCTCTACTTAGCCATCCGAGAGTTTAGGCTCTCTCGATTGAAACAGGAAATTCAAAATGACTGATGCTCGACTTCCTAACATCCGAAAGATCGTCACTCTTCGCGAAGAAACTCTGCAAGATTCTGGCAGGCAAATCGTGGGCAAGAAGGACAAAGTGACAGTAGCAGCTGTGATAAAAAATCCCTACGCAGGGCGTTACGTCGAGGACATGGAGCCACTTTACGATCTCGGTAAAAATCTGAGTGGTCAGTTGGCCGAGAAAGGCGTCATCGCTTTGGGTGTCAAACCAGAAGAAGTAACAGGATACGGCAAGGGTGCCATCGTTGGGGTTGACGGAGAGATCGAACACGCCGCCGCGATTATGCACCCTCGTTTTGGTGCCCCCGTTCGGAAAGCCGTTGGCAAAGGTGATGACATTATTCCTTCAACAAAGAAAGTCGGTGCTCCAGGATCAACCATCGTCATGCCCATAACTAACAAAGATTCTATTTGGGTTTTCGATGATATGGACGCGATGGAAATCTCTATCCCTGATGCCCCAAAGGCCGATGAAATTGTCGTCGCCGTTGTCTTAGCAATCGGTGGCCGCCCACTCGCCCGCACCAAAGCAGACTAGAGGACAAATTGATGTTCAAAGCTATGATCCTACTGAAACGAAATCCTGATATGGCTTATGAAGATTTCGTTACCTGGTGGTTGAAAGACCACTCTGAATTAGCCGCTCAACTTCCCAAACTAAAGAAAGCGGTGTTCAACTTGATCGAGGGAGACGGGTCTGATGAGTATGATGGTGTCTCAGAATTGTGGTTCGACAATCAGGCCGACTTTGAAGCCGCTTACGCTTCAGAAATCGGCAAAGGCGTCGCAGCTGATTCATTGTCAAAAGTCTCTAAACGTATCCGTTTCTTCATCAACGAACATCAGATCAAATAGCAACGCGAAAAGGCTATCTTGTCTTTTCCATAGATTTGTCGATTCGCGCCACGCCAACTCCATTGCAGTTGCAATGGGTTCCGGCTTATAAAGCGTGAGATGCGAACCACGGCAAAGCCTTGCTCTTGTCATTGTTGGTTCATTCCTTTGAAGAAGATCAGAAACTAGAGGTTCATGACTATGAGTGCACCGCGCACGCTCTTTGATAAAATTTGGGATAGCCACGTCGTTGAAAAAAGAGATGATGGCAGTTTTCTGATCTACATTGACAGACACCTTGTCCACGAAGTGACAAGCCCGCAGGCTTTTGAAGGCCTGAGAATGGCAGGCCGCCAGGTGCGTCGCCCAGAGTTTACCTTGGCCGTGCCAGATCACAACGTGCCCACTTCTAACCGTGCCGCTGGCATTGAAGATGAAGAGAGCCGCATTCAAGTCGATACACTTCGTCAGAACTGTTCCGATTTCAATGTGCCTTTGTTTGATATGGAAGACCCACGCCAGGGCATCGTACACATCATTGGACCAGAGCAAGGCTTCACACAGCCTGGCATGACCATCGTTTGCGGCGACAGCCATACAGCGACACACGGTGCTTTTGGCGCTTTAGCCTTTGGCATTGGCACTTCCGAAGTTGAACACGTCCTTGCGACACAAACTTTGGTTCAAAAGCCAGCCAAGAACATGTTGATCTCTGTCGACGGAGAACTTTCTGTTGGTGCAACCGCTAAAGATATCATCCTTGCGATTATCGGCAAGATTGGTACCGCTGGTGGCACTGGCTACGTTATGGAATACGCTGGCGACGCAATCCGCAATCTCAGCATGGAAGGTCGCATGACGATCTGTAACATGTCGATTGAAGGCGGTGCACGCGCTGGATTGATTGCACCTGATCAAACAACATTCGACTATATCCAGGGTCGCCCAATGGCACCAAAGGGTGATGATTGGGATAAGGCTGTTGCTTATTGGAGCAGCTTGCCTTCTGACGCCGGTGCAAAATATGACCTGGAAGTTAGATTAAACGCTGCTGACATCGCACCACAGGTCACTTGGGGAACAAGCCCACAGGATGTTGCACCAATCAACGGTAAGGTTCCTGATCCAGCCGACGAGCAAGACGAAAACCGCCGCTCAGCCATGGAACGCTCACTTGAGTACATGGGGCTAGAAGCTGGTAAGGCTGTCGCTGACATCGCGGTTGATACTGTCTTTATCGGCTCTTGCACAAATGGGCGCATCGAAGATTTACGTGCTGCGGCGACAATCGCTAAGGGCCGCAAGGTAGCCGACGGTATCCGCGCGATGGTTGTCCCAGGTTCTGGCTTGGTTAAAGTCCAGGCTGAAGAAGAAGGTCTCGATGCTGTCTTCAAAGAAGCTGGTTTTGACTGGCGTGAGCCTGGTTGTTCTATGTGCCTTGCCATGAATGCAGACAAACTATCCGTTGGCGAGCGTTGCGCATCAACTTCCAACCGTAACTTCGAAGGTCGTCAGGGCCGCGGTGGCAGAACGCATCTTGTCAGTCCAGCGATGGCAGCTGCAGCGGCGATCGAAGGTCGTTTGGCCGACGTTCGCGACTTCGAATAAATATCACCAGTTCTTTAGGGGAAAGATCAAGTCTATGTTTCAGAGCTTAAAAGCATTGCGTGTTGTCGCGCTCTTGATGTCCCCTTTGGCACTAGTTGCTTGTGAAGATGAGTTCTCGTCACTGCCTAGTGGTGGTTCACCACACCAGGAGATCGTTTGTAAGAATTCTTTTGGCTCTGGCTTTTACATTGCTCCAAACTTGGTGCTGACTGCGGCACACGTCTTGCCTTACAAAAAGTGTAAGATCGAGATGGGCGAAGACAGTGGTAAATTGGTTTGGAAGGACACAAAACGCGATATTGCCGTTGTCTATGTCAAAGGCAAAAAAGCGAGCTTCTATCCTTACCAGTGCGAACTTCCGAAGGAAGGTTCCTACGTCAAGCTGAACTCAGGCGAAGCGATCAAAAAGGGCCGCATCCTTAGCCATAACCCCGACATTGTTGGGAACTACTTCCAGACTGATATCTCAGTACGCTATGGCGAGTCCGGTTCTCCTTTGTTCCACGAAGACGCTGTGATTGGAGTTTTAAACTTCACAAACTTCGACGATGGTACGCTCTCTTACTATCGTCCGATTGGTGATTTCTGTTCGAAGCTTAACAGCCTGAAGAAAAAATACGCCGGCAAATAGGCCAGCTTTACGATTTGAATTAATGAGGTTCCTAAAATGGAAAAGTTAGACAAACACAGTGGCGTTTCAGCACCTTTGAACTTGGTCAATATCGACACAGATATGATCATTCCAAAGCAGTTTCTAAAAACGATTAAACGCACTGGTCTGTCAGAGGGGCTCTTTTTCGAAATGCGTTTCGACGAAGCGGGAAACAAAAAAGAAGATTTCGTTCTGCATCAACCGCAGTACGAAGGAGCTTCCGTATTGGTAGCAGGCCAAAATTTTGGTTGTGGATCAAGCCGCGAGCATGCTCCATGGGCATTGCTTGATTGGGGCTTCCGTGTTGTGATTGCGTCCAGCTTCGCTGATATTTTCTACAACAACTGCTTCAACAACGGCATTCTACCTTTAGCGCTGCCTCAGAGCCAAGTCGATGAATTGATGAAGGATGCCAACCAAGCTGGCCGCCTGAAAATTGACGTCGAAGCCCAGACAATCACGCGCCCAAATGGCGATAGTTTTTCCTTTGATCTTGATCCAGCCCTAAAGCATCGCATGATCAACGGCCTAGATAACGTTGGCATGACTTTGGAGAACACTGACTCTATTGCAGCGTTTGAAGAAAAGAATGCTGCTGAGTGCCCTTGGCTTGCGGCTTAATGCTGCGCTTGCCACTAGCACAAAGCTTCTCTATTAACGGCTGCGAATAACTCAACGAAGGTTTTCCATGTCTACGAACGCATACAAAGTTCTTGTTTTACCAGGTGATGGTATTGGCCCCGAAGTAATGACCGAAGTTACTCGTGTCATCGATTGGTTTGGTGAAAACCGTGGTTTAGAAGCCAATCTTGATCACGATCTCGTCGGCGGTGTAGCTTACGACAAAACGGGTCAACCGATCACAGATGCCTGCATGGAGAAAGCTCTCAACGCTGATGCGGTTATGTTCGGTGCCGTTGGCGGTCCCCAGTATGACAACCTCCCCTTTGAGAGCAAGCCGGAGCGTGGCCTTCTTCGCCTTCGCAAAGACCTTGAGCTCTTCGCTAACTTGCGCCCAGCGCTGTGTTTCGACGCTTTAACTGAAGCCTCATCGCTCAAGCCAGAGCTTGTTGCTGGGTTGGACATCTTAATCGTACGCGAGCTAACCGGAGGTGTTTACTTTGGCGAGCCTCGAGGCATCGAAGATCTCGGCAATGGGCAACGTCGAGGCGTGGACACACAAGTCTATGACACAGAAGAAATTCGCCGTGTTTGCCGAGTTGCTTTCGAGCTGGCCAAGAAACGTCGTAACCTGGTACATTCTGCCGAGAAATCCAACGTCATGCACACCGGTGTAATGTGGCGCCAGGAAGTGCACAAACTGCACGAAGAAGAGTTCTCTGACGTAGAATTGCAAGACATCCTGGCAGATAACTGCGCCATGCAGCTCGTGCGAGCGCCTAAACAGTTTGATGTTATTGTGACAGACAACCTATTTGGTGACATTCTGTCGGACGTTGCAGCGATGTTAACAGGGTCGCTTGGCATGTTGCCTTCCGCATCACTTGGTGCACCAGACTCTGCGGGTAAATCTAAAGCAATGTACGAGCCTGTCCATGGCTCTGCTCCTGATATCGCCGGTGAAGGCAAAGCCAATCCTTTGGCCTGCTTGCTCTCCTTCTCCATGGCGCTTCGCTATTCGTTTGATCGTGGCGAAGATGCTGATCTTTTGGATGCAGCTGTGAATGACGTGCTTGCAAGTGGTAAGCGCACGCTCGACATCGCAACACCAACAAGTGAAAAAGTTTCAACGACTCAAATGGGCGAAGCAGTTCTGCACGCCCTTAAAACAAAGACTAGCTAGAAATTCACCCTGCCCTTTTGTGATGTCCACAAGAGGGCATCACAAAACCAGGACCATGAAAAATTTAATTTCTGATCTTAATCGCACCATTTCCATCTCTCGTAAGATGGCAGCACTTCGGTGCTTAGGCGAGACAGAGTGGCGGCGAAAACGCCGCCTGAAAACACTTTTCTAAACCCAATTTTCAGTTATTTCCAAACAATGGAACACAAACATGTCTAGTTCATATAATGTCGCTGTCGTTGGCGCCACTGGCAACGTCGGCCGCGAAATCCTTAACACTCTTGATGAGCGTAATTTCCCTGTTAACGAAGTGCATGCTCTCGCATCTTCTCGCTCTGTGGGCCGCGAAGTCTCATTTGGTGAAGACGAGATTCTAAAGATCCAGTCGCTCGAAGACTTCGATTTTTCCGGCACTGATATTGCGCTCTTCTCACCAGGCGCCTCTATCTCAGCCGTCCATGCGCCACGTGCGGCGGCTGCCGGTTGCATTGTTATTGATAACACCAGCCACTTCCGAATGGACCCCGACGTTCCTTTGATCGTGCCTGAAGTTAACCCGGAGGCACTCGCTGGTTATGTTCGCAAGAACATCATTGCGAACCCTAATTGCTCAACCATCCAAATGCTGGTGGCGCTTAAGCCTCTCCATGACGTCAGCCCGATCAAACGTGTTGTCGTCTCTACTTACCAGTCCGTTTCTGGCGGCGGTAAAGAGAAGATGGACGAGCTGTTTAATCAAACCAAAGCCATCTACGTGAACGACCCGATCAAGAATGAACAGTTCACAAAACAAATTGCCTTCAACCTTATTCCACACATCGACGTCTTCATGGACGACGGTTCCACGAAAGAAGAGTGGAAGATGGTTGTTGAAACAAAGAAAATTCTTGATCCAAGTATTAGAGTTGTCGCCACATGCGTACGCGCACCAGTCTTTATTGGCCACGCCGAAGCCGTGCATGTTGAGTTTGAAGACGAGATGACAGCCGATCAGGCCCGGGAAATCTTCAAAGAAGCCGATGGCATAGCGCTTGTCGATCAACGCGTCGATGGCGGTTACATGACCCCTCAGGAATGTGCCGGTGAGGATGCAGTCTTCATTAGCCGTCTGCGAGATGACTATACTGTGGATCATGGTATCGCGTTCTGGTGTGTTTCCGATAACCTTCGTAAGGGAGCAGCACTGAACGCTGTCCAAATCGCTGAATTGTTGGCTTCGGATTACCTATAAACATGGCGCTTTTTGATAGAATTCAGGCGGTCCAACAACGATCGCCTGGTTCTTTCATTCCATTCAGAATCGAAAACGAAACTGTTGGATTCTTACCTACTGATCTTGCTTGGAGGCTTTCTACGACGTTTGACCAAGCTTTAGCTTTTGAAAACGACTGCCTCGTTTTCTGCTCCCTTGTTTCTGATTTTGAAGGCCGTTCGGCAGTTTTGGCCGAGGTTTCAGATTTCTTTCTCGAAAACAAACTCATGCCTAACCCTAGGAACGAGCTCTACCCGATCAAAAACAATTGGAACCAAACCCCTTTCGCATTGTTGGAAAGGAACGCTTCCATCCCGCTGGGCCTTGTCACCTATGGCGTTAACCTCAATGCCTGGACCATCGACACAAAAGGGGAAAAGCTCCTTTGGGTTGGGAAGAGGTCTCTACAAAAGCAAACAGAGCCCGGAAAACTCGATCATATTGCGGCTGGTGGACAACCCGCCCACATCAGCCTCCACGCAAACATGGTGAAAGAAGCAGAGGAAGAAGCCTCAATTCCTCAAGAGTTGGCTCGTCTTTGCAAGCCTGTGGGGGCCGTCGTTGGCCATTACCATGATGAATATTGCCGTCGTTTTATCCACTACGACTTTGATTTGGAATTACCTCGCGAGTTCCAGCCAAAACCGCTTGATGGTGAGGTCGAGAACTTTCAGCTGATGTCACCAGAACAGATCATCCACCTATTACGGACGAGCGATGAATTTGACCTTGAATCAACGATAGCAATCATTGATTGGCTCATTCGTCATGGTTTTGTTCATGCCGAAAACGAACCCGATTTCGATCATATCTATGCCGGCTTAAGAGCAGATCTCTTTCGGCTATAGACCGATACGCTCGAGAATATCGTTGGGTTTTACGCCCGTTTCTCTTAGATGTTTCAGGGTTACTGCTTCATTTCTCTTAGCAAAACGCCTCCCCTCTTCATCCAGAATGAGGGAATGATGCTCCCAAACCGGAACCGGCAGACCTAACAGGGCCTGAAGCAATCTATGCAGGTGACTTGCATGGAACAGATCTTCGCCCCTTGTGACGAGTGTAATGCCCTGCGCTGCATCATCGACCGTAACGGCCAGATGGTAAGAGGTTGGTATGTCTTTACGCACTAAAACAACGTCGCCCAATACAGATGGGTTGGCAGCAATCTCACCAACATTTCTGTCGATCCATATCAATGGACCAGCCGCTTCTTGTGCTTCCTTCATTTTCAGGCGAAACGCATGGAGCTGCCCTTCCGCAATCCGTTGCCCACGCTCGCTCTCGGTCAAATGACGACATGTTCCTGGGTATAGCCAACCTTCGGGGCCGTGTGGGGCATTGGCCGCTGCTTGTACTTCTCTCTCAACGTCTTTTCGGGTGCAGAAACATGGGTAGAGCAATCCCTGGGCTTGGAGAATCGTCAGTGCCTTTTTGTAGTGAATGAGCCGGCCTGACTGTCTGAGCGGTGCAGTTTCCCAATCAATCCCAAGCCAGTTAAGATCTTCGATAATCGCTGTTTCAAATTCTGGTTTACATCGCCCGATATCAATGTCTTCAAGCCGCAGGATGAAGTTGGATGGCTCGCGGCCTGCTCTTTCCCAAGCAAAGAGTGCCGAGTAGGCGTGTCCCAGATGGAGTAATCCACTGGGACTGGGTGCAAATCTCGTTTTAGATATCATTCCGGTCGAGATAGTTTGCAATCTTTCTCAAGGCAGGTTCCAGCCGCTCTGGTGAAATAGCGTAACAAAGACGTAAATAATTTTCGTTGCCAGGGCCAAAGGTATAGCCTGCTGCAACGCCGACATGTTCGCTATGAAGAATACCCCTGGCGAGATCCAGTCCACTGCTTTTCATTTCCACCTTTGGGAAGGCATAGAATGCACCTTTGGGCTCCAAGAGGTGCACACGAGAATGTCCCCCGATTATGTCCATGACCATTTCTCGATTTTGCATGCACCGAGCATTGAAACGAGCGAGGAAGTCTTCACCTTCTTCGAGAGCAGCGACACCGCCATATTGAATAAAGGCGGTGGCTCCCGTGTTCATACACTCTGAGAAAACTGCCATTTGATCAGCCATGCCCGCTGGCGTTATCATCCAGCCCAAACGCCAACCTGTCATGGCCCAGGCTTTAGAAAATCCATTGACGATAAAGACTGGATCTTCATCAGATGCGATTTCCATGAATGAGGGTGCAACGGTTGAACCGTCGTAAAGATTACGGTGGTAGACTTCGTCAGAGATGATGCCAAAACCCTTCTGCCTACTGAGGGCTAACATTTCTTTTTGCTGCTCTCCTGACATCACCCAACCGGTTGGGTTTGACGGCGTGTTGATATAGATCGCCTTTGTTTTTGGCGTTACGGCACTCTTGATTTTCTCCATGTCGAGGAACCACTGGCCGTCCTGTTCTTCCAAACGAACATCAACAGCAGTCGCACCGATCATCTGAACTGCTGACAAAGCATTGGGCCAGAAAGGTGAGATCATAATGATCTCATCGCCTTTTTCGACAAGAGCCATCATCGACATATAAACGCTCAACATAGTAGAGCCCGGGACTGTTATGCGGTCGGGATCAAGATCGATTGCATATAGTTTGTCCAGGTATGTCTTTAAGGCATCTCGAAGCGGCATATGCCCACGGGCATAGTTGTACTTTGTCATCCCTCTATCAAGCGCGTCCTTTGCGGCTTGATTGATGAAATCCGGTGTATCGAGATCACTTTCCCCAAACCACAATGGAACAGTGTCTGGAATGCTGAAACCCTCGAGCGCTATCCGCGTGATGCCAGAAAGCTCGAGATCCGTTATTTCAGGTCTGATGATTGCCATTTGGTTTATCCGGCCAGACTTGCTTTTAGGGCAGCCAAAGCTTCATCCGACTTTGATCCGTCCGGACCTCCGGCTTGTGCCATGTCTGGGCGTCCGCCCCCGCCTTTGCCACCTAACGCAGCCGAAGCGACGCGAACAAGATCCACAGCCGAATGGTTGGCAGTTTGATCTTCGGTCACCCCGACGACAACCGATGCCTTTCCCTCTGATACAGAAATGAGCGCAACAACGCCGGAACCGATCTGCTTTTTGATTTCATCGGCCATACTCTTGAGATCTTTGGCAGGCACGTCTTCTAGAACTTTGCCGGAAAACTTGATGCCGTTGATTTCTTTCACTTCAACACCTGACCCGCTACCGCCACCAGTTGCTAGCTTCTTGCGCAAGTTGGCAACTTCGCGTTCGAGTTTTTTGCGTTCTTCCAAAAGCGACGAAACTCTGTCTGGCAGTTCTGCAGGTGTTACTTTCAGGCTATATGACATTTCGCCCAAAAGCGCGCTATCACGATTGAAGGCGTCCAAAGCTGCTTGTCCTGCCACAGCCTCGACACGGCGTACCCCAGCTGCAAGCCCCTCTTCGCGGACGAGTTTCACAAGGCCTATATCACCCGTTCTGGAGACATGTGTCCCGCCGCAAAGTTCCGTTGAAAAGAAACGACCAGCTTCTTTATCTGAGTCCTGTCCGCCCATTGATACAACCCGTACTTCATCGCCGTACTTCTCGCCAAACAGAGCCATCGCTCCTTCTTCAATGGCTTCATCGGGTGTCATCAGACGCGTGGTTACTTCAGAATTGTCAAGCACGCGCTCATTGACCATACGCTCAACGTCGGCAATTTCCTCCCTCGTCATTGGCTTCGTGTGACTAAAATCAAATCGCAATCGGTCTGACGCCACCATAGAACCTTTTTGGGCAACGTGGTCACCCAAGAACCGGCGGAGCGCTTCATGCATCAGATGGGTTGCCGAATGGTGTTGACGCAGCGCAGAACGACGTCCGTGGTCCACGCTCAACTCAACGGCATCACTAACGGAAAGCTTTCCGGAAGTAACGGTCCCACTATGGATCCATAGATCGCCTAATTTCTTCTGTGTTTCCTCCACAGTGATAGTCGTGTCACCGGATACCAGTTGCCCACTATCGCCTTGTTGACCACCTGACTCACCATAGAATGGCGTTTGATTGAGGATCACTTCAACGCGGTCACCTTGGCTCACATGGTCAACACGCTTGCCGTCGACAACCAAAGCTAAGACTTGGCCTTCCGCTTTCTCTGTGGTGTATCCGAGGAATTCCGTTGCACCCAGTTCTTCACGAAGTTCGAACCAAAGTGTTTCTGTTGCTGCCCCTCCAGATCCCTTCCAGGCAGCGCGCGCGGCAGATTTTTGAGCATCCATTGCAGCATTGAAACCATCTTCGTCCAGGCCACGTTCCTGCCCCCTAAGAATGTCTTGTGTCAGATCGAGCGGGAACCCGAATGTATCGTAAAGTTTAAACGCAACTCCTCCAGGTAGAGTTTCACCATCACCGAGTTTGTCTGTTTCCTGATTTAGGAGATGCAATCCACGATCAAGCGTTGTTTTGAATCGATTTTCCTCAAGCTTCAACGTCTCTTCGATCAGTGACTGAGCTCGGCCCAACTCTTTAAAGTGGCCACCCATTTCGTCGACCAAGGCAGGCACCAACCTATACATCAATGGATCGGTGCAGCCAATCAGATGCGCGTGGCGCATCGCACGACGCATGATACGTCTTAGAACATAGCCACGCCCTTCATTTGAGGGCAAAACCCCATCGGCAATCAAAAAGGATGAGGCACGCAGATGGTCAGCAATCACTCTATGCGATATGTTATGGTCGCCGTCGGGTTCAGTTCCAGACTTCTGTGCAGAGTCCTCAATGAGGGCTCGCATTAAGTCGGTGTCGTAGTTGTCGTGCTTCCCCTGGAGCAGGGCTGAAACACGTTCAAGGCCCATGCCGGTGTCAACAGATGGCTTCGGTAGGTCTGTTCGCGTGCCACCTTCCTGCTTCTCATACTGCATGAAAACCAGGTTCCAGATTTCAATAAATCGGTCACCGTCTTCTTCTGCAGATCCCGGAGGCCCGCCCCAGATCGAGGGCCCATGGTCGTAGAAAATCTCTGTACATGGTCCACATGGTCCTGTGTCACCCATGGACCAGAAGTTGTCGTCTGTCGCAATTCTGATTATTTTGTCATCGCTTAATCCAGCGATCTTTTTCCAGAAGGAAACAGCTTCTTCGTCATCGTGGTAGACTGTGACGAGAAGCTTTTCTTTATCAAGCTCAAAGTCTTTGGTCACCAAATTCCAGGCGAGCTCGATCGCTCGTTCCTTAAAATAATCACCGAAGGAGAAATTACCCAGCATTTCAAAGAAGGTGTGGTGCCTCGCCGTATGACCGACGTTCTCTAGGTCATTGTGCTTACCACCCGCACGTACGCATTTTTGTGATGTCGTCGCTCGATTATAATCCCGCTTTTCCTGACCAGTGAAAACATTTTTGAACTGTACCATTCCGGCGGCAGTGAACATCAAAGTTGGGTCGTTCAATGGCACGAGTGGCGAAGAGTCGATTACGGAATGACCGTTCTCTCCAAAATAGTCCAAAAATTTGGTGCGGATTTCGTTAGCGGAAATCATGTGAGCAGAGCCTTTATGAGTAGGTGTTCGTCGAAAAGAGCCTTGTTTTAGCGATCTTTCCTAAAACTGTCTAGCAATCCCATGGGCATATTATCCCGAGATATGAAATGCTATATCCGCAACAAAAAAGCGGCGAAACCCTGAGGCTTCGCCGCTTCAAATTTGAGCCGACAACCGTCACTAAATAGAACGGTTTTCAGGATGTAAGAAACTGACTCTAACGAGAGCAAGCTTCTTGTGGAGTCAGGAAAATTTTCTTTCTAACCCCACATCTATTTAGGTGCGCGAATCGGGAAATCAAGAGTCTTCGCCGTCTAGGTCTCCAGGACCGTCAAGCAATGCGTCTGACAACAACCCAGCGTTTCGGCGAATAGCGTCCTCAACCTTACCGGCTATCTCAGGGTTTTCCTTCAAGTACTTCTTAGCGTTCTCTCTTCCCTGGCCGATGCGTTCATCAAAAGCAGAGAACCAGGAGCCAGACTTTTCAACCACGCCTGCATGAACACCAAGATCGAGCATCTCACCCAGTTTTGAAACACCCTCACCGTACATAATGTCCAGTTCCACCTTACGGAAAGGAGGCGCCATTTTATTCTTAACAACTTTAATCGTGGTCTGGTTGCCGACAATTTGATCCTTGTCTTTGATTTGACCTACCCGGCGAATATCGAGGCGTACCGAAGCGTAGAACTTCAGTGCGTTACCGCCAGTCGTTGTTTCTGGGTTACCAAACATAACACCAATCTTCATACGGAGCTGGTTAATGAAGATAACCATCGTTCCGGATTTATGAATAGACCCCGTCAGCTTTCTGAGTGCCTGGCTCATCAGGCGAGCTTGCAGACCTGGAAGAGAGGCTCCCATATCGCCTTCAAGTTCAGCACGAGGCACCAAAGCGGCAACGGAGTCAACAACAAGAACATCAACAGCACCAGAGCGCACCAATGTATCAGTAATCTCCAAAGACTGCTCACCTGTATCAGGTTGCGAAATCAGCAGATCATCTAGATTAACACCAAGCTTTTTGGCGTAAGAGGGATCGAGAGCATGCTCAGCATCAATGAAAGCACAAGTGCCGCCACTTTTCTGAGCTTCCGCAATAACATGTAACGCCAAAGTGGTTTTACCAGAACTTTCTGGGCCATAAACCTCAACGATCCGCCCCTTTGGAAGACCACCAATACCGAGAGCGATATCGAGCCCCAGGCTACCGGTTGAAATCACTTCAGCTTCTACAGCTGGATTAGAGGCCCCTAGCTTCATGATCGAGCCTTTACCAAAGGCCTTCTCAATTTGGCTAATCGCAGCGCCTAGCGCTTTATCTTTATTACTATCGTCCATTTCAACCAGCCTTAAATCCGCTTGTCCCATGATGTGCTCCTCTTATTTCATGGCCACTAATAGATGGCAATTTAAAATCGATTCGGTTTTGTAAGGAGCCAATATTTGTACCTCTTTTGTCCCAAAGTCAATTGAAAAGAACAAAAAGAGTACAAATTCGAAATTTTATGTAGCTTGGCAAAGAACAGGGGGGCTACACCAGAAACGTTAGTCGTCTCGGTGTAGCTTTTCGTTCTTCTCGTGCTTCTCTTGTGCTTCGAGCGTCATTGTCGCTATAGGCCGAGCTTCTAGACGAGCGAGTTCAATAGGCTCGTCGGTATGCTCGCAGTAGCCATAGCTTTCATCCTCGATACGGCGCAGAGCGGCATCGATTTTAGAAATTAGCTTTCGAACACGATCTTTGGTGCGTAGTTCAAGAGCATGCCCAGTTTCTAGCGTCGCGCGATCCCCCATTTCAGCGGCCGAGAGATTCTCTTCCTTGAGATGGTGAATGGTCTCGCTCGAACTTTCAAGCAACTCGTCTTTCCACGTTTGAAGCTTTGCCTGGAAATAGGCCAGCTGCACGGGATTCATAAAGGGCTCGTCTGCACTCGGACGATAATCGTGAGGTACGGTCGGCAACGACATCAAAAATAATCCTGCGAACTCAAAAAGTATCTCGTCAAACCTAGCGCGTTAGCGCTGCATTCCAATGGGCTTCAAGCCTAACTTTACTCAACGGTCAAGTAGAAATTTCAGCCTTTTGGGCAGAGCATGGTCTTTTCAAAAGGAAGTGAGGCACCGAACTGGGAAATATGAGCCTTTCAGTTTTGTTCAGGTGATTCGCGCGATGTCGATTTGCGGAAGACGTAGCGAATCCGACTCTCTCGATTCTTTTTTTGCGAATTGCGACGCAAACGCGGTTTTTCAAACCCGACTCCTTAGCATTGTCGGAATCTGCTTGAAGTCACGTCACCTGTGGCTAAACTATTGGGAATTAATATATTTTGAGACCAACAGCCTTATTTTGGCTGATACTTTTAGGCCGACATTAATGAAGAAAAAACTTTCATTTCAAGAGACTTTTTCCGTCTCGAAGAAAGCTGCATTTTTAGTAACTACGGTTTTCTTATCAAACTCCCTCGTAAGCGTAAGTCATGCAGACCGTTCTGATTTTGTCTTGTCGGACAACATTTGGAATTCATCAACCTCATCACCAGCGCCAATTTATGAGAGCCTGGATAGTGATCGTTATTCTGCGCCCTCACAGGATTCTTACCAAGCGCCCCAGCCTCAATCTTTGGCAAATGCTCCCACAATTGGTAACTCCAGACCCTATTCGGGCATTCCTTCAAAGGTATGGCACGCAACTGGTGATTTGACGACCTATGTCCCACCAAAGCCTCAATATGACGGTTCGTTGGCGCAGCCCGATCCAAATCTGTCCAAAAGCTGGCCAGACTTGCCTGTCGTTCAAGCCGCTCCGCTGCCGCCCGATCCAACCTTTGTTACCCAGGAACCTCTACGCAAGTTCCATCTCCCAGTTGAGCCACAGCCTGTTAGGATTCCTCAAGCTCAGCCTGAACCAAAGCCGCAAAAAATAGCCAGCTGGGGAAGCTTTAACTTTGGCGCGACATCAAACAAGGGCCGAAAGTCTCAACCACGGTTGGAAACTAATTGGGGCAAGAAATCACGGCAGGTCGTGAATACCCCTCCCACCACTGGAGCAGAACCCCAATATCGTTCGGGTACGGCCTATTTAAATGAGGAATTGCCGGCGGTCGAAACTGCGCGTCCGGTTCCAAAAGATGCTTATACTATTCAGAGCTATTACACACCGAACTGGGTCATTGATCAAAAAGTTCGCGATCATGTGTGGAACAGCCGGACCGGAAACTGGGTTTCAGAAGCTCCTTCTCCAGCCGAAGTCGTTACTGCTTTGGCCTATGGCTATCAGCCTCCCGGCGGCGACGGGTACAACCTAATTGGTTCCCCAAACGAGATCGCTATTGTTAACGACAGTATTCGCGACCTTAGCCCGGCGCAACTCGCTTCTAACGAACCCGTCGCTTCTGGCGACATGGCGAAGCTGGTCCACGCCCGTCTCTATTCAGTGCCAATGGATCCACCGGCTCATTTCCTCCATGTTATTGGGCGCTTGGAAAGCACTTGTCGTGCTCCTGGTCCCGTTGGACAGTGGGAGAACGAAGGCAAGTCGATGGTGCAAATCCCTCTCATCGGTGCTTTACCGCCTTCTAACTATGCCTGCCAACAAACAAGAGTTTTGTTTGAGCGCTACATCCGTGTGGCCAATGTGCCAGCGAGCGCGAAGGATGGCTCACATTTGGTCGTCATCAATGGAAGACAAATTCCTGTCCGTTAAGAAAACGGTTTAGGACAATTGTTAAACGGCTTTGAGTCCCTGCAACTCAGAGCCGTTTTTTTTGTGGTCTTCAATGACTAAGTGCCAATTGGAAAAATACGAATGAGAGAACCCCAAGCGTCATCGTAATGGCGACGAGAGAACGCGACCCTTGTTCAAGCGCCTCTGGCACTAACTCTTCGAAAGTCATCCAGATCATTGCCCCAGCTGCCAATCCAAGCCCGATAGGCAGGAAGGGCTTAAAAACAATCATCAATAGAAAGGCCGGGACCGCGAGCAGAGGTTGGGGCAAACTCGTAAACACCGCCCAGGCCGCTGATTTCCAAATAGAAACACCCCTTGGTATCAAGATTAAGGCGATCGCCAAACCTTCTGGAATGTTATGAAGGGCAATCGCCACTGTCACCAAAACACCAAATTCAACCGTGTTGCCAAATGAGACCCCCACCGAAATACCTTCAGCCGCGGAATGCACAGTCATGATGCCAAGAATGAACAGAATTTTCTTAAAATCTGCCTGGCTCACCCCTTCTATTGTTTGATCGGCTCCCCCGCTTTTCATTAGGATTCGATTTCCCAGAACAACCAGCATCAATCCAAGAACAGCTCCCAAGATGGTTTTCCATGAGCTGAATTCTGCTCCCTCGTCCAACAACGAAAAAGAAGCCGACAACATCAGAGCAGCAGCGAGCGAATTTGCAATGGCCATCTGCCTCTTCGATAATTTTTCCACGAATAGGAATGGCAAAACCCCCAGCCCGGTTGCGATTGCGGTGATGCAAGCAAGGAGAAATACGTCTACTGATTCTTGAAACATGATTCCCACCATTTAGAATGATTCTAAACTAGTGCACAGCCCCTTATCCGGCAAGCGAAAGCTGCCCGATAGCCTCTCCCCTGTTTTTGTCGCTAGGTAGTGCAAGTCTGTCGTAAACGATCTAAGCGCAAAACACCCTTTTTGTGTTAAAACGCAGCCAAGAAAGAACCATATGTCCAATCCATTTCTCACACCTGGTGCATTCGTTATCAATCGCCTCGAACTTTCTTGGGGCTTGGGTCAGATCCAATCGGCCATTGGAAACAAAATCACTGTCAACTTTGAACAAGTTGGTAAGGTCGTCGTGAATTCGGACTATGTGAATCTAGAAATAGTCGACGCAGAAGATAATAGCTGGAGAAGCCCTGATGCCTGATGGCAGCCAACCAAACTCACGTAGAATGCACCCAGGTCAGGGTCGACGCAAAGCCAGCCCGACACCTAAAGGTCGTCAGATTGATACAGTCGCCGCTTCCGAGGTACAGGAACTGCTCGGCGACCGTGAAATCCGCCGCGATTTGCTGATCCAATACCTGCATTTGATCCAGGATAAATTCGGCTGCTTGCAAAGCTCTCATCTCGCTGCTTTGGCAGATGAAATGAAGCTGTCTATGAGTGAAGTCTTCGAAGTGGCTTCTTTCTACGCACATTTCGACATTGTCTTCGATGATGAGACGCCGCCTCCACCACTGACTATTCGTGTTTGCGAGAGTTTGACGTGTGAGCTTAAGGGCGCGCAGGACATCCTGAAAAACTTGCCCGCTGCTGTCGGTGATCAAGTTCGTGTTGTTGGCGCGCCTTGTATGGGCCGCTGCCAATGTGCGCCGGTTGCCGAAGTTGGTCATAACCATGTCGACAACGCTACGGTCGCGTCGCTCAGTAAAGCTGCCGTCGACAAAGACACGCATCCGAGGATCCCTGCTTACATTTCATACGACGACTACGTTGCTGGCGGTGGTTACAATTTGCTGAAAGATCTTCAAGCAGGCAAAACCACACCAGAAGCCCTGATCACGACCATGAAGGACTCAGGTCTTCGTGGTCTTGGTGGCGCGGGCTTCCCATCTGGCATGAAGTGGGACTTTGTTCGTCGTGAACCAGCGCCGCGGTTGATGGCAATCAACGGCGATGAAGGTGAACCAGGTACGTTCAAAGACCGACATTACCTTGAAACTGATCCACATCGCTTCCTTGAG
>Ga0055584_100001786_pt1 | contig 21134 bp, 20 predicted proteins | sample OSDHelmetaG_FD_58716 | JGI IMG/M metagenome (GOLD analysis project Ga0055584, IMG submission 58716) | Pelagic marine sediment microbial communities from the LTER site Helgoland, North Sea, for post-phytoplankton bloom and carbon turnover... | ecosystem: Environmental > Aquatic > Marine >...
CGCAGGCGCACCACGCGCAAGAAGGCCGAGGAGGCCCCCGCGGAGGAGGCTGCGGCCGAGTAGCCGTGTACCCCGGCGGCGGAGATGCAGGCAACCGATGCGTCGGTTCCCCCCATCTCCGCCGCCGCGTGCGCCATGATCCGGCGTGTAACCGACGCAGGGGGGAGCGCGCATGGACCTGATCGATCGCCTGGTCGACAATGCCGGGGAGTGGGCCGAGGACTTCACGGCCGGCACACTGGCGGTGCAGCCATCGCTGCACCTGGCCGTGGTGGCATGCCAGGACTCCCGGCTCGACCCGCAGAGCCTGCTGGGCCTGGGGCCCGGCGAGGCCCACTACATGCGCAACGCGGGCGGCACGGTAACCGACGACATGATCCGCTCGCTGTGCATCTCCCAGCGCTTCCTGGGGACGCGGGAGATCGTGCTGATCCACCACACGGACTGCGGAATGCTCCGGTTCAGCGACGATGAACTGCTGGGCGACCTGCATCGCGAGACCGGCCTCCGCCCCACATGGGCGGTCGAAACCTTCAACGACCTCGATGAGGACCTGCGGATGTCCATGCGCAGGATCCTCCGCAGCCCGTTCATCCCCTACAAGGACCGGGTGCGCGGCTTCGTGTACGAGGTGGAGACCGGCCGGCTGCGCGAGGTGAAGCTGGAGGACGGCCGGGCCGACCACCGCGGTACGGCGGAGGCCTGGCGGAGCGGCGCCTAGGCGACCTCCACGGCCTCCTCGGCGATCTGCTCGCCCTCGGGGGCCAACCGGCTGAGCCGGAAGGCACGGATGACCGGCGTATCTGCCTGCTGGAGAGACACGATCACGTAGAGGGGCTCGGCGTAGAAGGCCAACTCCACGTCGGTGCGCGAGGGGTAGGCCGCCGACCGGGTGTGCGAGTGGTAGATGGCCAGCAGGTCCTCGCACGCGTCATCGATGTCGTCCATCAGGGCCATCTGCTCGGCCGGATCCATGACGTACATGACCGGGGTGCCCTCGGCGTTGGTGGCGGGCAGCACCCGCGTGGCAGCGCCATCCCGTCCTGCGATGAGGCCGCAGCACTCGTTGGGGAACTCGGCGCGCGCGTGGTCGATGAGCGCGTCGGCCTGCGCCCGGGTGAGCCTCATTCCGCGGGGCCCCCGGCTACCAGAAGACGCCGTTGTCGAGGGTCTCCTCGACCGCCTCGACCTCGTCGGTCCAGATGCCGGCCGACAGGTACTTCCATCCGCCGTCGCACACGATGCCCACCACCGTGCCGCGCTCCATCCCCTGCGCCACCCGCATGCACGTGTGGAGCACCGCGCCGCTCGAGACCCCGGCGAAGATCCCGTGCTCGGAGGCCAGACGGCGCGTCATCACGATGGCGTCCATGTTCTCGACCAGCAGCTTCCGGTCCAGGCGCGAAAGGTCGATGATGGGCGGCACGAAGCCGTCATCCAGGCTGCGCAGCCCGCTGACCGGGTCGCCCTGCATGGGTTCGCAGGCGATGACCTGGATGTCCGGGTTGTGCTCTTTCAGGCGCCGCGAGCAGCCCATGAGGGTGCCGCCGGTGCCGAGGCCCGCGACGAACGCATCCACCTCGGGGCAGTCGCGCACGATCTCGGCCGCCGTGCCCTCGTAGTGCGCGCGGGGGTTGGCCGGATTGCCGTACTGGAAGAGCATCGGGATGCCCTCCTGCTCCGACAGGCGCCGGGCCAGCTCCACCGAGCCGTTCGAGCCGGTCTCGCCGGGGCTCTCCACGATCTCCGCACCGTAGATGCGCAGCAGGCGCCGGCGCTCCTCGGTGACGTTGTCGGGCATCACCGCGACCAGCCGGTACCCGCGCACCCGGGCGATCATCGCCAGGGAGATGCCGGTGTTGCCCGAGGTGGGCTCCATGATGGTGTCGCCGGGGCGGATGAGCCCCCGCTCCTCCGCGTCGTCGATCAGCGACCGGGCGGTGCGGTCCTTGATGGAGCCCGTGGGGTTGTGGCTCTCCATCTTCGCGAGGATGCGCACGTCGGGGTTGGGCGACAGCCCGGACAGGTCGATGAGCGGCGTCTCGCCAATGGAGGCCACGATGTCCTCGGACACCGCGAGCGGCGGGGCATCGAGGCCGGTGCGCATCAGCGCGCCCCGCCCGCCATCGCCGGCAGGATCATGAGCGTGTCGGCGTCGCCCACCGGGGTGTCGGTCCACTGCAGCAGCCGGGCATCCTCGTCGTTCACGTACAGGTTCACGTACTTGTGCAGCGTGCCGTCGGACGTGAGGATCTGCGCGCCCACCGCGGGATGCCGCGTGCAGAGGTCGTCCAGCACCTCCCCCACCGTGGCGCCGTCGGCCTGCACCACGCGCTCGCCGCCGACGGCCTGCCGCAGCACCGGGGGGATCTTCACATTGCTCATGCGGGCGCCCCTGCGGCCTCGTGGTCGTGGCTACCCACCCCGGCGCACCAGGCCTCGTAGTCACGCAGTTGCAGGTCGGCGTTCGGCCCGCACGACGGGCAGTCCGGGTCGCGCCGCACCTTGAGCTCGGTGAAGGTCATGCCGAGCGCGTCGTAGATCAGCAGGCGACCCGCGAGCGTGTCGCCGATGCCGAGCAGGACCTTGATGGCCTCGGTGGCCTGAACGTTGCCCATCACGCCGCACAGCACGCCCAGCACACCGGCCTCGCCGCACGAGGGCGCGAGGTCGGGCGGCGGGGGCTCGGGGAACAGGCAGCGGTAGCAGGGGCCGTCGTACGGCATGAAGACCGAGGCGTGGCCCTCGAACCGGAGGATGCTCGCGTGCACCAGCGGAGTGCGGGTCATGAGCGCGGCATCGGCCAGCAGGTAGCGCGTGGGGAAGTTGTCGGCGCCGTCCACCACCACGTCGTAGTCCGACAGCAGGTCCAGCACGTTGTCGCGGTTCACGCGGAACGGGTGCACGTTCACCTGCACCTCGGGGTTGAGCGCGCGGATGGCCTCCTTGGCGCTCTCGCCCTTGTTCACTCCCACGCGATCAGTCGTGTGGATGATCTGGCGCTGCAGGTTGCTCTCGTCCACCACGTCGTCGTCCACCAGCCCGATGGTGCCCACGCCGGCCGCGGCCAGGTAGTAGGCGGCAGGCGACCCCAGGCCGCCCGCGCCGATCAGCAGCACCCTGCTGTCGAGCAGCTTCAGCTGGCCCTCCTCGCCCACCTCGGGGATGAGGACGTGCCGCGAGTACCGCGACCGCTGCGCGGGAGTGAGGATGCGCGGCACCTCGACCGGGTGGTTGTTCTGCTTCCAGCGCGCGAAGCCACCCGCCAGGTTCGACACGTTGGTGTACCCCATGTCGCGCAGCGTCACCGCCGCCAGCAGCGACCTCTGGCCGCTGGCGCACGAGATGAGCAGTTCGTGGTCGAGGTCGTGCGCCACGCCCGCCACACGACTCTCGAGGAACCCTCGGGGGACGTGCACGGCGCCGGGCAGGTGGCCCTGGTCCCACTCGCCGGTCTCACGGACGTCGATGATGAGCGGCCCGGCGCCCTCGGCAACGCGCGGGGCGACCTCGGACGGCTCCACCTCGGGGATGACCTCGCGCGCCGCGGCGAGCAGGTCCTGGTAGCTCGGGGACATCGGGTGATCTTCCTCGTTACTCGTTTCCCGGGAAATCCAATGGCAATAATAGCAATTAGATGCGCCGCCCCGCGCGGGCGTAACCTCGGGGTCCAGAGGGCGCCGACCATAGCGGCCGCCCGGGGCAGCGGAGGGCCGTACGGCATGGGCGCATCCATCCCCAAGAGCAGCTTCGTCAACCCCGATGCGCGGGTGCGGTGCCCCACGCCCGACTGCTGGGGTGACCTGCTTCTGTTCCCCACTGGCGACACGGACCGCGACGGCATACCGGCATTCTCCAACGCCACGCTGTGCCCCCTCTGCATGACGGGCTTCGACATCGATCCGGACATCACCGACCGCAACCTCTACCTGCGGGTGTCGTGGATGCGCGCGAACCCCGGGCAGTCGCTGCCCGACGACCTCGCGGCGCCGGACACGGGCGAATGACCGGAGCACCCGACCTGTTCGGCGATGCCGTGGAGAGCGCGCTGGAGGACGCGCGCCCCCTCGCCGCCCGCATGCGTCCCCGGTCCCTCGATGAGGTGGCGGGCCATGCGGAGCACCTCGGACCCGAGGGCTTCCTGCGGCGCGCCATCGCGGCCGATGAGGTGCCGTCGATCATCCTGTACGGCCCGCCCGGCACCGGGAAGACCACGCTCGCGCGCGTGGTGGCCACCGGCACGCGCGCGGAGTTCGAGGAGCTCTCGGCGGTGTCGGCGGGCCTCGCGGACGTCCGCGCGGTGCTTCAGCGGGCGCGCGACCGCCTTGCCGCAGGCATTCGCACCGTGCTCTTCATCGATGAGATCCACCGGTTCACCAAGGCCCAGCAGGATGCCCTGCTGCCGGCGGTGGAGGACGGGCTGGTGGTACTGGTCGGGGCCACCACCGAGAACCCCTACTACGAGGTGAACGCGGCCCTGGTGTCGCGCATGCGGGTCCTGCAGCTTGAGGGCCTCGACGCGGATGACGTCGGCGCGTTGATCGACCGGGGCCTCGCCGACGAGCGGGGGCTGGCCGGGACCGTGTCCGTGACGCCCGAGGCGCGCGCGGCCATCGTGCGCATGGCGGGGGGCGACGCGCGGTACGCCCTGAACCTGCTGGAGGCCGCCGCCGGCCTGGCGGGCGATGGGCCGGTGACGCCGGAGGTGGTGGAACGTGCGGGCGGCGGACGGGCGGTGGTGTACGACCGCAATGGCGATCAGCACTACAACGTGGCCTCGGCCTTCATCAAGTCGCTTCGCGGCAGCGACCCCGACGCGGCCCTGTACTGGCTGGCGGTGATGCTGCAGGGGGGCGAGGACCCGAAGTTCATCGCGCGCCGGATGATCGTGGCGGCCAGCGAGGACATCGGCAACGCCGACCCGCGGGCGCTCGAGGTGGCGGTGGCCGCGGCCCGCGCGCTGGAGTTCGTGGGGCTGCCCGAGGCACGCATCAACCTGGCGCAGGCAGCCACCTATCTGGCGCTCGCCCCCAAGAGCGACGCCGCGTACCGGGGAATCGATGCCGCGATCGCGCGCGTGCGCGACGAGGGCGCACGCGTTCCCCCCGTCGCGCTGCGCGATGCCAGCCCGGCAAACCGCGAGAACCTGGGGCATGGCACGGGGTATGTGAATCCGCATGGGGCACGGGGCCGCGTGACGGGTGATTCGTGCATGCCGGATGGCCTTGAGGACGTGCAGTTCTACGTGCCCACCGGGACCGGCGCCGAGGGCGATCTCGCGGCCCGGCTCGCGGCGCTTCGCGCCCGCGCCCGCGGCGCCGCGGGGTCTGGCACGATGCCGCCGTCAGCGGAGCCGGGAGACGACGGGTGAGCATCGAGGTGCAGGTGGGGCCGATGTCGGCGGGGGATTTCCGCCGGCTGTTCCGGTACGCCGAGTCCGAGTCGTCGGGCGACCGCGCGCAGGGCAAGGCCGACGATCCGCTCCGCACCGTGGCGGAGGTCATCGTGCGGCACGGCGGGGCGGCGGTGGCCGAGGAGGTCTTCCGCGTGACGCTGCCGGCGGACGCCGATGAGGAGGTGTTCGCCCTCCGGGCGTCGCTGATCCGCGAGGGCATCGCGCACCGCATGGAGCAGCAGCTGGACGATGGCCTCACCGAGGAGGTCTCGTGGCACACGCACGGCGACCACGACCATGAGCGCGCCGTGGTGCGCACCGCGCGTGGCGACGTGGCCCTGGTGGCCGCCGCGTGGGCGGAGATGGCAGTGACCTGCCCCGACATGGACATCCGCGACCGGCTGAACGACTACTTCTTCGTGGACGCCACGGGGCACCACATGACGGAGATCCCGCTGGACGTGGACGACGACATCCCCGACGCCGACCGCGAGGTGGGCGGCGTGCCCATCATGCTCGCCGACGAATGGGCGCTGGTGGCCCGGTACCACGGCGACCTGGAGTTGCGTGACCGGCTGAACGACCTGTACGCCGGGCGACGCGAGCTGGGCGTGCCCCCCGGGCCCGACGACCTGGGCTAGCCGGGTGGCGCAGGGCGACCTCAGCGCGGATGAACGCGCACGCGTCGCGCCGTACGTGACCGACCCCGACGGGCCGGTGTTCGCGCTGCTCAACCTGCCCGAGGCCGTGAAGGGCGCGCTGTTCGCCCGGTACTCGCGAAGCCCCGACTCGGTGCGGCGCATCCTGCTGGAGGAGTTCCTGCCGGATGGCCACGGGGAGGCCGTGCCTGTGCCCGAGGTGGGCTCCGACCGCGCACGGCAGTTCTTCCAGCGCGTGCTGGCCGAGTACGGCGACGACTCGGTGGCGCAGTTGGGCGGTGCGCACGTGGCGATCGAGGGCGTGAGCAACGTGCTGACCAAGGTGATCGAGTGGGGCCGGCTGGCCTCGTACCTGGAGCAGTCCACCCGCTACGTGCCCTACACGGATCAGGTGGACGGACGCTGGAAGTACGTGCGGCCACCCGGCATCGCCGCCCGCCCGGCGCTGCTGGCCCGCTATGAGTCGGTGCTGGACGACGCATTCGCCACCTACGCGCGCTTGTTCGAATCGGTGCTGGACCACCTGGTGGCGCAGTCGGGCGACGACGGCGACGCCGCCGTGCGGCGTGCGCTGCGCGCGCGGGCACTCGACGCCGTGCGCGGCCTGCTGCCGGCGGCCACTACCGCGAACCTGGGCGTGTACGCGAGCGGTCAGGCGTGGGAATCGCTGATCATCCGCCTGCGCGCCCACCCGCTGGCCGAGGCGCGCGTCGTGGGCGATCAGGTGCTGGCCGCGCTGCGGCAGGTGATCCCCGACTTTCTCACGCGCGTGGACCGGCCCGACCGCGGCGAGCGCATGGGGGCCTACCGCCTGGCCACGGATGACCGGGCCGCCGCGCTGTGGGAGGAAATCGGCGGCACGGCCGCGCCCGCCTCCGGCACCGCCGACGTGCGGCTTCTGGCGCATGATGCGGATGGCGAGCGGCGCGTGCTGGCCCATGCCCTCTGGCCGGCGTCCGGGTGGGCGCTGGATGACGTGCGGGCGCGCGTGGACGTCATGTCCGACGACGCCGTGCGCGCGGCACTGGCCCGCTGGGCCCAAGGCCGCGCCGACCGGCGTGAGCGACCGGGCCGCGCGCTCGAGGCCACCCAGTACCTCTTCGAGGTGACGTGCGACTACGGCGCCTACCGCGACCTGCAGCGCCACCGCATCCTCACGCTCGAGGCGCAGCCGCTGGGCGCGGACCTCGGGTTCGAGCCGTCACCCGACGTCGCTGCTGCGGGACTGGCCGATGAGTTCGCGCGCGTGCAGCGGCGGTCCGCGGACCTGTGGCGCGAGGTGCGGGACGAGGTGCCCGACGAGGCCCCGTACGCCGTCACCATGGCCCACCGCCTGAGGTTCGCCCTGCGGATGAACGCCCGCGAGGCCATGCACCTGATCGAACTGCGCAGCCAGCCCCAGGGGCACACCGCGTACCGGCGGGTGGCGCGCGACATGCTGCGGGCCATCCGCGACGATGCCGGCCACCCGGGCATCGTCGGCCTCATGGGCTTCGCCGACATGTCCGGCGACGGCGACCGCCTGGCGCAGGAGCGGCGTTCGGAGGCCCGCCGGGCCGCTGATACCGTGGATTCCTGATGGCTTCCGCACCACCGCGCCTGCGCCTCGGCGGCATGGCGCTCGCCAATGGATTGCTGGTCCACGGGCCCCGGCGCTGGGCGGCTGCCGTGGTGGACGATCACGGCGAGGTCGTGGTGGCATCGGGCCCCCGCCCCACGCTCGCGGTGGGCCCGCTGGCACGCATTCCGCTGGTGCGGGGGGCCGTGCGCATGGCCGAGATGATGCTGGTGGTGCCCGCTGCACGGCGGGGCGTGCCGCAGGCGCGGCTCGCGTTCGAAGAGGGCCCCATCGCGCCGCTGATGGCGGGGTCGATGGCGGCCACGGTGGCGTCGCGACGCATGCTGCGATCAGGCCTGGCCCAGGAGGCCGCCGCCGCGGTGCTGGCCCTCGCGCCCGCGCTCATTGCCCTGCGGTCGTCCGATGCCGCCGCGTGGCACGCGGTGGAGCACAAGAGCATCGCCGCCTACGAGCGGGCGGGCGAGGACGGCCTGGCCGACAACGCGCTCGACCCGAAGGAGCACGACAGGTGCGGCAGCAACCTGGTGCTGCCCCTTGTGGTGGCCACCGCCGCCGGCAACCTGCTGGTGCGGCGCCTGCCCTCGCGCCGGGCTCGGCTGGCCGGGCGCGTGGCCGCCATGGCCGCGGGAGTCGGAGCCGCCGTCGAGGCCTTCTCATTCGCCGAGCGGCATCCGCGCAGCGCAATGGGCAGGGCCGTCCATGCCGCGGGGCACGCCATCCAGGCGGGGTTCGTTACCCGGGAGCCCAGCGCCGCGCAGCTCGGCGTCGGGCGGGCAGCCATGCATGAGGTGCTGCGCGCCGAGCGCGCCGCCGGAGCACCGGCATGACCCTGCGCGCCGCCATCGCCGGGCTCGCGGCAGTCGCCACCCTCGTGCCCGCTGCGCAGGCCCATATCTCGGTGTCCCCGGAAAACGCAGTGCTGCGGGAGTCGACCGAGTTCACCATCACGGTCCCCGCGGAGGGCGGCCTCACCACCGACCGGGTACGCGTGATCTTCCCCTCGCAGGTGAGCGTGTACGCCGTGGCCGACGCTCCCGGATGGACCACGCGCGTCCTCCGGCGCACCGACGGCCGCCTGCGCGGGGCCGAATGGACGGGCGGGACGATCCCGCCGGACCAGTACGCCACGTTCACGGTGCTGGGCACGCCCTTCGAGGAGGGCACCAGCGTGTGGCGCAGCGAGCAGGGCACCACGAACGGCAAGGTGAAGAAGTGGACCGGGCCGCCGGAGACCGGGGAGGAGACCGCGCCCGAGACCGGACCGGACGCGCCCGGCCCCGCATGGGCCGTCGAGGTGACGGCCGAGCGGGTGCAGGCGGCGGCGGCCGGCAGCGACGGTGGCGGGACCCTGTGGGCGGCCGTCGCCGGAATCGCGCTGGGGGCCCTGGCGCTTGTGGGCGTGGGGCTGCTGTGGTCATCGCGACCCGGCGACCTGCCGCCCGACGGCCCGGAGGACGACCCCGCGCCATGAGCACCACGGCGGATCGTCCGCGCCTTCCCCCTGCGACGTTCCAGCTTCCGGTGGAGCGGATGCGCGACGGGTACTACAGCGATGCCTACTTCACGTTCACGCGCGAGGTGCTGGAGGAGGACGGCCATCACCCCCGCGTGCTGATGCAGGTGTTCCAGCGCGAAAACGCCGTGCTGGGCGGGGTGGACGAGGCCCTCGCCATCCTCGCCCTGTGCGCGGGCCGGCGCACCGATGGGGGATGGCAGGACGGAGCGGCCGACCTGGAGGTGCGCGCCCTGCACGACGGCGACGGCATCGCCCCGTGGGAGACGGTGCTGTCGATGGAGGGCGACTACTCGCTGTTCGCGCACCTGGAGACCCTGGTGCTGGGCGTGCTGGGCCGGAGGACGCTGATCAGCCGCAATGTGCGCGCGGTGGTGGAGGCCGCGCGCGGCAAGCCCATCCTGTACTTCCCCGCCCGCTTCGACCACTGGCAGGTGCAGACCGGCGACGGCTGGGCCGCCCACGTGGCCGGGGCGATCGGCGTGAGCACCGATGCCCAGGCGTCGTGGTGGGGCGGTCGCGGAATGGGCACGGTGCCCCATGGGCTGATCGCCGCCTACGGAGGCGACACCGTCACCGCCGCCCGGAAGTTCGCCGGCCGCTTCGCCCGCGACCTGAACGTGATCGTGCTGGTGGACTACGAGAACGACTCGGTGCGCACGGCGCTGGAGGTGGCCGATGCGCTCGGCGATGACCTGTGGGGGGTGCGTCTGGATACCTCAAGCACCATGGTGGACCGCAGCCTGTGGCAGGAGATGGGTACCTTCACGCCCACGGGCGTGGTGCCGGAACTGGTGCGCAAGGTGCGCGAGGCGCTCGACCACGCCGGGCACGGGCGGGTGCGGATCGTGGCATCGGGTGGGTTCGACGCCGTCAAGATCGACGCGTTCGAGCGGGCGGGAGTGCCCGTGGACGCCTACGGGGTGGGGTCGAGCCTGCTGCTTGGGGCCAACGACTTCACCGGCGACATCGTGCGCGTGGACGGCCGGCCGTGCGCCAAGGTGGGCCGCGCGGAGAGCCCCAACCCCCGCATGCAGCCGGTGGACCTCGCGGCGCTCCGGGACCGGTAGGGGCTCGGATACAGTCCGCGCAATGGAACTGGGGCTCATCCACCATGTGGGGTACGTGGTCGCAGACCTGGACGAGGCGATCCCTGCCTACCGCGATGTCCTGGGGATGCCCGTCGGAGCGCGCGAGGTGATGCCCGAGCAGGGCGTGGAAGCCGTGCTGCTCGGCGCCGGCCCCTCGTATGTGGAGCTGATCGCGCCGGTGGCAGACGACACCGGCGTGGCCCGGTTCCTAGCCAAGAAGGGTCCGGGCATGCATCATGTGGCATTCGCCGTTTCCCATCTGCAGTCCGCGCTGCGCGAATTGTCGGATGGGGGCGTCGAGTTGATCGACTCCGCGCCACGGCGCGGGCTCGGCGGGCACATGGTGGCGTTCCTTCATCCGCGTTCGACAGGCGGGGTGCTCACCGAACTCGTCGAGGACCATTGAGAGCAGCGCACGACACGTCGGAGGCCTGACGCGTGAAGATCCGTTACATCGAGCCAAAGCCCCGCGGGGCCACGATCTACGAGATCGCCAACCTGCCGAAGCTGGGGCTTCCCCTTCTGGCCGCGATTGCGCGCAACACGTACGACGACGTGGACCAGCACATCTACTGCGAGCTGATCCGCGGCGTGGAGGTGGACTGGGACGACGTGCTCACCGCCGACCTGGTGTGCATCTCGACCACCACCAACACCACGCTGGAGGGCTACCGGTACGCCGACCGCTGCCGCGCTGCGGGCATCCCCGTGCTGTTCGGCGGCTCGCACGTGACCTTCATGTCGCACGAGGCCCTGGAGCACGCCGACTACGTCATCCGCCGCGAGGGCCACGTGGGCTTCGGGCAGTTCCTCGAGTGGTTCCGGGGCGATCGCGACCCCGCGGGCCTGCACGAGATCCTGGGCCTGTCGTTCCTGGAGAACGGCGCGCAGGTGGACAACCCCGAGGCACCGATGGCGTCGGGTGACGACCTCGACAACCTCCCCTTCCCGGCCCTGGACCTGCTGGAGGGCCACGAGCGGATGGTGACCCATCCCATCATGATGAAGTGGGGCTGCCCGTACGACTGCTCGTTCTGCAGCGTCATCAAGATGTTCGGCCGCAAGCTGCGTACGCGCTCGGTGGAGAACATGATGGAGGAGCTCCGGGGCGTGAACCCCGAGCGCGTCTTCTTCTACGACGACATCTTCATCGTCGACAAGAAGCAGGCGAAGTCGCTGTTCCGGGCGATGATCGACGAGGACATCACGCCGCAGTGGACTGCGCAGATCCGCGCGGACTCGATCTACAAGAGCAAGCAGACCCTCGAGCCCGACCATGAACTGCTCGCGCTCATGCGCGACTCCGGTTGCTACATGGTGTACATCGGGTTCGAGAGCATTACGCAGGAGGGCCTGGACGCCTACAACAAGAAGCAGAAGGTCGAGCACATCACGACCTCGATCAAGCTTCTGCATGACTACGGCATCCGCGTGCACGGGATGTTCGTGGTGGGCGCCGACACCGACACGCCCGACACCGTGCGCGCCACGGTGGACTTTGCCATCGAGCATGGCGTGGACACGCTGCAGATGATGATGCTCACCACCCTTCCGGGCACGGCGTTCGATGCCCAGATGCGGGCAGAGGGCCGGGTGCTGACCGACGACTACTCGCTGTACGACGGCCACCACTGCATCATCCAGCCCAAGCTCATGACGCCGTACCAGCTCCAGATGGAGACCTGGAAGAACATGCTGCGCTTCTACTCGAAGAAGACGCCGTGGGAGCTGGGCCGCAAGGAGATCCGGGCGAACCTGTTCCCGTTCGTGCGCCTGCTGACCGAGTTCCGGTTCATGCGCAACCTGCCGAAGGCGATCCGCCTGTGGCTCACCAACCGCCCCTCGGAGAGCTTCAAGCTGATCCGCACGACGATCTCCGCGCGCGGCATGCGAACCATCTACGAGACCCTCGGCGTGGCCATCTTCCGCTCCTACGGCCGCAAGCAGCTGCTGAAGTTCACTGACCAGCCCGAGTCGATGGTGCACCTGGACGAGATCCGGCGCCTGCCGGCCTGGACGCCCCCGTCCGAGGCCGATGAGCCGCAGGGGCAGGAGTCGCCGTCGCTCAAGGTGCTCTCGTGAGCCGACGCATCGAGCTGGGCCTCGAGGGCGGTGGCGTCCTCCTCCTCACCGTGGGGGATTCCGACGTCGCCGCCCTGCGGGGCGCTCTCGGTGGCTCCGGGTTCCATGACGTGGCGTCCGAGGAGGGCGAGCACGCGGTGGACCTTGGGAAGGTCGTGTACCTGCGCGTGCTGCCCGGCGAGGTGACCGGGCGCATCGGCTTCAGCGGGGCCTGACCTGCAACTCGGGCTCGTCGGCCTCACCAACTCCGGCAAGACCGCCCTCTTCAACCTCGTCACCGGCGGGGAGGCGGAGGTCGCGCCGTACCCGTTCACCACGCGCGAGCCCAACGTGGGCGTGGCCTCGGTGCCCGACCCGCGCATCGACGCCATCGCCGACGTGCAGGACATCCCCAACCGGGTCACCGCGAAGGTGGAGGTGGTGGACATCGCCGGGCTCAGCGAGGGCGCGGGCCAGGGCGAGGGCCTGGGCGGCGCTGCGCTGGGGCGCATCCGGGAACTCGAGGCCACGGTGCACGTGCTGCGCGGGTTCGTGAACTCCGAGGTGCCCCACCCGCTCGAGCGCCCGGTGGACCCGCTGGCCGATGCCCGCGACGTGGACGAGGAGCTCATCCTCGCCGATGCCGGGCAGGTGGAGCGCCGGATGGAGAAGGTGCAGAAGGGCGTGCGCGCCAGCGACCCCGAGGCGAAGGCCGAGGCCGTGGCGCTCGACGCGATCACCGCGCAGCTCTCGGCGGGCCTGCCGGTGCGCACCATGGCCGACGACGATGCGCTGGCGGTGGCACGGGCCATGGGCCTGCTCACGGCCAAGCCCGTGCTCTACCTGGTGAACACCGATGACCCGGGCGAGCCGCCCGTGGAGATCGCCGAGTACGCCGCCGAGCAGGGCGCGCAGGCGCTGGCGCTCCCGGTGGGCGTGGAGCTGGAGCTGGCCGAGATGGAACCCGACGAGGCCGCCGAGTTCGCCGAGGAGATGGGGCTGGGCTCCACGCGCGGCGCCGATGCGGTGATCCAGGCGGGCTACCGGCTGCTCGACCTCATCACGTTCTTCACGGGGTCGGGCCCGCCCGAGGCCCGGGCCTGGCCCATCCCGCGGGGCACCCCGGCCGACAGGGCCGCCGGAAAGATCCACAGCGACATGGAGCGGGGCTTCATCCGCGCCGAGGTGGTGCCGTGGGACAAGCTGGTGGAGTGCGGGTCGTTCGCCAAGGCCCGTGACGTGGCCCTGGCCCGCACGGAGGGCAAGGAGTACATCGTCCAGGAGGGCGATGTGATGCAGATCCGCTTCAACGTGTAGGGGGGTTTCCCCCACTCCCGCCGGGCCTCGGCGGGACTACAGTCACCCCTTGGATGAGCCACCGCCCGTGCCTAGGCGGTAACAACCTCGGATCGGACTGCGCATGGCACGCATACGGCACCTCCTCGCCCCTATCGCCGTGCTGGTCGTCGCGCTGGCCGCCCTCGGCGGATCGGGCACCCTTCACCCCGGCGGCGCGCACGGCGTGCCACTCGCCGCGACCGACGCTGTGGGCGCGACCGTCCAGGGACAGTCCGTGAACGCGGGCGACACCATCCCGGTGCTCACCCTGATCGCCTCCGAACTCCGGATGACTGACGTGGGCGTGACGTCGGCGTCGACCGTCTGCGGATCGGGCGCATTCCGCAACGGCCAGTGCAGCCCATCGGTGCAGGCGACCGGGACCCTCACGGTGGGAAGCGACGCCACCCCGCTCGCCGTTGCCCTCGACTACCAAGGCGACGCCTACTGGACGGTCACGATCACCGCGGGCAGCGCCGGGGGCTCGTACTCCCCGCCGCTCGGGGCGCCGATCGACCTGAACCAGCTGAGCGGCACCATCACGATGGCAAACGGAGTCGCAAGCACATCCCTCTCCATTACGGGAGTGACCTACAGCGGCCTGTCGCTGTCCGGCACCGCAGACATCTCGGCGAGCGGGATCACCGCCACCGTTGCGCTGAGCAGCGTGCCCTCAGCGAGCGGGGGGCCGACGGGCGCCCTGGTCGTGACCGTGTCGAACACCGCGGCGCCGGCGCTGGCGCTGCAGGTCGGGGCTGCGGGAAGCACCATGCTCATCCCCGTGACCCTCGACTTCACCGATGCCAGTAACTGGACGGCGTCAATCCCCGAGGGCACCGACCTGCCCGCCGCCGCGTACCCGGCCACGATCTCGGGCAGCCTGGCGAAGACGAACGGCGTGATGTCGGCGACCCTCGGAGTGACAGCACAAATCGGCGAGGGCACCATCGACATGTCCGCGACCCTCGCGCCGGGGGCGATCACGGCCACTGCGACGGCCACGAACCTGACGCTCACCACGCTCACGGGCCAGGCCGCAGGCGACAGCGGCACGACCAGCAGCAGCATCGTTCTCGTCAACGGCACCGTGACGGCATCCACGCAGTCGCGCAGCGCGTCGATGTCGGGCACGTTCGACATCGGCGGGTCCACCCTCACGGCGTCCGGCAGCTACACGTCGTCGACCAACTGGAGCATCTCGATCGCCGCGAACAGCGCGACCGGAAGCGGCCAGACCGTCGGTTACCGGGGCGCGAGCCTCGACTCGCTGAGCGGCACCGTCACGATGAGGGTCGGGGGGCTCACCACGAGCCTCACGATCTCCGGGGTGGCCATCGGCGATGCCACCGTCGACATGGTGGCCACCATCTCGTACCAGGGCATCGAGGCAAGCGTGACGGTGGCCGACCTGACGGTGAGCGGGTTCGAGCTCGAGACCGCGAGCATCACGGTGTCGTCAATCAACCCGGCGGCCGCCATCACCGCATCACTGGTGACCGACGCCGGCACCTTCGACGTGGCCATGTCCGTGGCGCAGGCCGATGGCAACGGGTGCAGCGACTGGAGTTGCTACGACCTCACGATCACCGCGACCGGCGCCGATCTGGCGGCCGGAAGCGAGGACTTCTACCTGCAGTCGTTCGGGTTCACGTGGTCGTCCACCGTGCCGGCAACCGGGTGCAGCACCATCGATGTCGCCGTCAGCGGCACCGCCGTGATGGGCAATGAGTCCTACGACCTGCAAGACGCGGAGATCGGCATCGCCTGCTCGACACTGACGAAGTTCGTGTTCGACCTGCAGGTCTCGCACACGCCGGGCTTCAGCAATGATGGCGGCGGCGTGACGCAGACAGTCACCATGGAGGTCAACTGGTTCGGCGACGGCACGGATTCGCCGTACCAGCAGACGTTCGGAAGCAAGGGTCAATTCACCGGCCCGTCCTTCGCGTACGTGGACGGCTTCTTCGGGTCGGTGGACCTCAGCTATAAGCGATCGTTCTCCGAGAAGTACGAGGACAAGACCTTCAGCAAGGACATCGAGGTGGGCATCGGCTTCAACCTGGCGGTCTTCCAGGCCACCAGCGGGGCGGCCTGGACGGTCGATGTCGGTGCAATGGGCTACTTCGAGGCCGACCGCGTGTCCGGCGACATCGACTGCGACTTCGAGGCCACCCCATCAACGGACTTCACATGCAGCGGGAAGATCCGCGTGAACCCATCATGGGCCGGCGTGTACCACCACACCTGGAACAACCTGTGAGCCGCGTCGTGCGCATCGCCGTGGCAGCCGCGATCGGGCTGGTGGCGGTGCCCGCCGCCGCATCAGCGGCGCCGGGATCGCGCGGCGTTGGTGCGGAGCTGCCGGCCCGGGGATTCCAGGCCTGGTGCTCGGCGTCGTCGCTCTGCACGTATTCGATCGCCGACGCCCGCGGGCCATCGGCGCTGCGGAAAAGGCGCATCGGGTGGGTGGGTGCCGATGAGCCGTTCACGCGCGCGCAGGTGCGCCGCGCGGGGGGGCCGGTCGCCTACTACCCCACGATGTTGTCCGGCATCGCCGTGGCGGTGAACGTGCCGGGCGTCAAGGGCCACAACATCGACCTCCGTGGCACCACCATCGCCGAGATCTTCTCGGGGGTCATCCGCAATTGGAACGACAAGCGCATTCGGCAGACCAACCTGCGCCATCACATGCCCCGGAACCTGCCGATCACGCTCTGCGTACCCGCGCGGAAGTCCGGCGAGTCATGGGACATGAGTAGCTACCTGTCAAAGGTAAGCGGTGCCTTCCGCCGGAGGGTGGGTGGAGCATCACTGGCGCCGCGGTGGAAGGCGGCGCGCGTGATCCGTGTACCACGCGTGACCGGCATGGGCGAGTGCATGACGGCCAACCGGGGTACGATCACTTTCCTGCCGGTCGCGGATGCCACCCGCGAGGGACTGGCCCATCACGTCGTTGCCGTGGGCAAGCGCGAGCGGGTCACCACCGGACGAGGTGACGCCGCAACCACCGTCGTGCGCCATGTCTTCGTGCATCCCACGGAACCTGCGGTCCAGAAGGCAGGCGCACATGCCGGGGAGCGCGCCACGTCCAGCCTGGCGGTGGACCTGCTGAACAGCGCAGCGCCGGGGGCGTACCCAATAACGACGGTGGCCTACGCGGTGACCCGACGGGATCGCCGCATGACGGCAGCGACGCGTCGCACGCTCCGGTACTTCCTGAGCGCGAAGGCCCAGGGCATGCTGACCGGCCTGGGGTACGCGCCGCTGCCCGCCAGCCTGGTGTCACGCGCCAAGGCGCAGCTGGCCGCCGCGAAGTAGGGCCCCGCCGGGTCGCGCTAGTCGTCGAGCAGGTTGACGCCCTCGAGCCGGGCCTTCACCCCCGCCTCGAGGGCATTGGCCCGCCACAGGGCGAGGGCCTCGGGCGAGGCCTGGCTGATGTGCGCTCCCGCGGGCGGGCCGTGATGCCATGCGATGGCCTGCAGCAGTGCCAGACGGCGGTCGTCGGTCAGGCCTGCGGCGTGCGCCGCCTCGTCCACCATCTGCATTCCGATGGCCAGATGGCCGAGAGCCCGACCCTCGTCGGTCTGCTCCACCATGGCGGGGCGCACCTCCCAGTTGCGCGTGTGGCCGATGTCGTGCAGCAGCGCCGCGGTCACCAGGAGGTCCGGGTCGAGGCGCGGATGCCACGTGCTGAGGCTCTGGCACAGCATGGCCACGCCCACGGTGTGCTCCACCAGGCCGCCGAGGTAGGCATGGTGGCCCGACCGCGTGCAGGGGACCGTGCGCCAGGCATCGGCCAGCACGGCGTCGGCGGTCATGGCATCCAGGAGGGCACGCAGGCCGGGGTCGGTCACCTCATCGGCCAGCCCGAGGACGAACCCCCACATGTCCGCCGGATCGCGGTGGCTGCGGGGCAGCAGGTCCACTTGGGCATCGGCGGCCTCGGCGGGCCGGAGCGAGCGCACGCGCAGCACGCTGCGGCCACCCCGGTCGGTGACCTCCCCGGTCACGCGCACGCGGTCGCCCTCCTGGAACTGCCCGGCGAACCAGTCGGGCTCGTCGAAGATGACGGCGGGGATGGTGCCGGTGGCATCGCCCAGGGTCAGCGCCAGGTACGGCGACCCCTTGCGGCTCATGCGCCGCTCCTTGCGACGTACCGCGAACACGCCCTCTACGGGGCGCCCTGGCTCGAGGGTTGCCATGGCCCTGACCCTAACGGTCCTGCGCGGGGCAGATCATGTTGAAGTCGCAGGTGCGGCAGGCCCACCCGGGGGCGGCATCGAACCGTCCTGCCGAGATGGCATCGGCCACATCGCGCACGCGCTCCATTGCCTCCGCCCGCTCGACCCCATCGGGGTGCACGTTCCGCACCTCGCCATCCAGCACGTACTCGAGGGTGGCGCCCCGGGGCTCGATGCCCCAGGCGTCGCGGGCGCCCTCGATGTAGGTGATGAGCACAAGGCGCCCGGCCTCGGTCTCGCGCGCGGGCGCGCGACCGCTCTTGTAGTCCACGAGTTGATGCCCGCCCTGCGGGTGCGAGTCGATCCGGTCGATGCGCCCGTGGATGACGTGCGGCCCCACGCCCAGGCTGAACGCCCGCTCCACGCCCACCGGGCGCACGCCCGACTTCCGCACGCGGTCGAGGTACCGGGGAATGTGCTCGCGCACGCGATCCAGCGCCTGCCTGCCCACCGCGGTCTCCGCCGCCCCGCGTCCCTTCATCTCGGCCGCGAAGCGGGCGATCACGCGGTCGGCGCCGTCCTCCGGGACGCCGTCGCGGAAGCATGCCTCCAGCGCGGCGTGGATGGAGTTGCCGATGGCGCGGTTGGGATCCCACCGGGGCGGCACGCGGTCGATGGCGGCGAACCGGTAGGCCAGCGGGCAGGAGAGGTAGCGGGCGACGTCGGTGGGGCTGAGTTGCAGCCCCGGCCGGGGCACTCGCGGCTCCGGGGTGGGCGGCTCGGCGGGGGCGGGTCCGGCCAGCACGTCGGCGCGCGCCAGCACCAGCGCCCGGGCGGCGTCGGCGGCCGCATCGGCCCGGGCCATCGCATCGTCACCACCTGCGGCAGCCTCCTCGGCGGCCCGGTTCACGGCGTCCTCCAGCCGTGCGCGTGCCGTGGCCAGGGCATCCAGCACGGCGCGATCGGGGGCGGCGCCCACATCGGCCCACGGCGGATCGCCCAGGGCGGAGCGCGCCTCCTCGGCGAACGGCGAGGGGTGCTGCGGAATGCCGTTGTCCCCGGCACTGAACGTGCACAGGTACAGGTGCCGGCGCGCGCGGGTCATGGCCACGTATGCGAGCCGCCGCTGCTCGGCCACATGGGCGTCCGTCCCGCGCGGGAGGGCCTCGGGCAGCAGGGCGTCGGGGATATCGGTGCGCGCCCGGTCGCGGCCGGGGAAGTTGAACCGGGTCATGCCCATCACCCACACGGCGTCGAACTCCAGTCCCTTGGACTGGTGGATGGTCATCACCTGCACGCCCAGGCGTTCCGGGGTGCCTCCCGATGCGCGGAAGCCGACCCCCGCCAGGCCGTTGAGGTGGCGTACCAACGCGGGGGCGTCCATCCCCGGGTGGGTGGCCACCACCTCGTGCGCCAGCCGCTCGAGCGATGCCAGGTCGGCCAGCCGGGCGGCGCCCTCGGCACCCCCCAGCGCCAGCGCGCGCAGCCGGATGCCCGTGCGGTCGAGCACCTCGCGCACCAGGTCGAGCGGGGCGGCCACGGCGGCGGTGCGCCCCAGATCATCCAGCAGGGTCCGCGCGTCGGCCAGGTCCCCCAGCGGACCGGTGATGTGCGTGCCCGCCGCGGAGGCCTCGCTCACTACCTGGGCCGCGGGCGCCCACGGAAGGCCCAGCGACGGGTCGGTTGCCACGCGCAGGTGGGCGATGGCATCGGTGGGGTCGGTGGCCGCGCGCATCCATCCCAGGGCCAGCCGCACCTCGCGGCGATCGAACAGGTCGGTGCCGCCGTGGACCTGATGCGGGATGCCCGCCTGCTCCAGTTCGGCCACGATCACCCGCCCCTCGGTGCGCACGGCCTTCATCAGCACGGCCATCTCCTCATAGGGAGTGCCCCGCTCGACGAGCCGCAGGATCTCCGCCGCCACCGCGCGCGCCTGGCCGGCGGGGTCCGGCGCGCGCCAGAACTCTGGCGAGGGGCCCTCGGCTAAGGGCAGCGCCGTGAGCACCTTCGACTCGCGCACGGCGATGAGCGCCACCACCGCCTGGGCGGCGTCCAGGATGGCCTGAGTGGAGCGGTGGTTCAGCTCCAGGCGGACCACCGGTGCGTCCGGGAACCGCACGCGGAAGTCGGCCATGTTCTTGGCCGATGCGCCGCGGAAGCGGTAGATGCCCTGGTCATCGTCCCCCACCACCACCAGCGAGTCGGAGCGGTGGCTCACCAGGTAGAGCAGCTCGGCCTGCGCATGATTGGTGTCCTGGAACTCATCCACCAGCAGGTGCCGCGCACGTGATCGCGCGATGTCGAGCAGGTCGGCGTGCTCGGCCAGCAGGTCCATCGCACGGGTGATCTGCCGGCCGAAGTCCTCCATGCCGAGTTCCGCGAGCCACTCGTCGTGCAGGCGGAACACGCGGGCGAACTCCACCTCGCGACGGGCGTCGGCGGCATCACGGCTGCCGCGCGCCCCATCAAGCGCGGCCTGCGCCCACGACGCGTATCGGCGGGGGTCCACCCGTTCGTCCCGACAGCGGTCGATGCGGTCGATGAAGCCGCGCACCACCTGCACGGGGTTGGTGCGCAGGTCATTGCCGCGGTCGGACAGCTCCAGGTCCACCAGGCGGTCGAGCAGCACCAGTACGCGCTCCTCGGTGCCGGCGGGCTGCAGCACCGGGGCGAGGTCGCGGTCGGTGCCGAGGGTCCGCACCAGGTCGAGCGCATACGAGTGGAAGGTGGTCACGCGCAGCGTCTCGTGGCTGCCGGGGATCATGGCCTCGGCGCGCTCGCGCAACTCCGCGGCGGCCTTGGCGCTGAAGGTGAGGGCCAGGACATCCGCCGGGTCCGCGACCTCATTCACCAGCCACGCAAGCCGGTTGCACAGCACGCGCGTCTTACCCGCGCCCGCCCCCGCGAGCACCAGCATGGGGCCACCGCGGTGGGTGACCGCCTCAGCCTGCTGCGGTGTGAGGTCCTCGATCAAAGGACGCGTCATCCTAAGCCGCAGGACGGACGCCACTGCGATGGTTACGTGCCCGGCACCGGGGTCGGGCGGGCTCACCCGGGTTGGTAGGCTGACGTCCTGTGACCGATGACTTCCGCGGGGCCCGCGTCCGCCCCTTCCGCGCACTCGTCTTCGACCCATCGGTGGCCGGGGACATGCAGACACTCGTGGCGCCTCCATACGACGTGATCGGCCCGGAGTACCGGGACGAGCTGGCGTCGCGCAACCCGTGGAACGTGGTGGGCATCGACCTGCCGTCGATCCCCTACGACACCGTGGCCGCCACCATCGCCGACTGGACCGCCCGGGGGGTGCTGCGACG
>Ga0055584_100001787_pt1 | contig 21134 bp, 16 predicted proteins | sample OSDHelmetaG_FD_58716 | JGI IMG/M metagenome (GOLD analysis project Ga0055584, IMG submission 58716) | Pelagic marine sediment microbial communities from the LTER site Helgoland, North Sea, for post-phytoplankton bloom and carbon turnover... | ecosystem: Environmental > Aquatic > Marine >...
AAAAAAAAAAAAAAAAATTGTATAATAATAGAAAAAATATTCAAAAAATTTCTTTCACAGATTTAATGAAAAGAGTAGCTAATTAATGTTTTTACAGCAGAAAATTCATTTTATTGGAATTGGTGGTATTGGGATGAGTGCTATTGCGAAGGTACTATTTCAAAAAGGATTTAAAATTAGCGGAAGTGATCAAAATGAGAATATAATTATTAAAGATCTTAAAAAAAAAGGTGTGAAAGTTTTCAAAGATCACTCGATGTCAAACGTTAGTGATGCTGATATAGTTGTTTATTCATCAGCAATTAATAAAAATAATGTCGAACTGAAGGAAGCAAAAAAAAGAAAGATACCTACCTTTTCTAGGGCAATGATGTTAGCTGAAGTTATGAGACTTAAGTCGTCAATTACAGTTGCCGGTTCACATGGAAAAACAACCACCACATCATTGATTGCATGTATTTTCGAAAGTGCAGGATTAGATCCAACCGTAATTAATGGTGGAATTATTAATAGTATTGGAGCAAATGCAAAATTGGGTGATGGTAAATTTATAATAGCTGAAGCTGATGAATCGGATGGGTCATTCACTTTATTACCTTCAACAATTGGAGTAATTAACAATATTGACCTTGAACACCTTGACTTCTATAAAAATATAGATGAACTTAAAAAAGTATTTATAAAATATGCTGAAAAAATACCATTTTACGGTTTTCTGTGTATTTGTAATGATGATAAAAATAGTAAAAGTATAATTAAATATATAAAGTCCAAACCAATCATTACTTTTGGTACATCAAAATCATCGAATTTTAAAGCTCAGAATATTAAAACCTTACAAAATTCTATTTCTTCTTTTGATATTTGTATAAACTTCAAATCCAAAAAAATTATCAAGGATATTAAAGTTCCACTTATTGGCAAACATAATGTTTTAAACGCTTTATGTGCTTTTAGTGTTTGCTATCAGCTTAATATCCCCATCAAAAAGATTTCCGAAGGGTTGAAAAAATTCTCTGGTGTCAAAAGAAGGTTTTCTATACTTAATAAAAATAGTAAAAGCCTGATAATAGATGATTATGCACATCATCCGAATGAAATTAAAACAACATTAGAATCTTTAAAAAAAATCACTGAAAATAAAGTTGTAGCTATTTTTGAACCCCATAGATATACAAGAATTAATGGGCTTTTAAAGGAGTTCCTAGAAAGTTTTTCTAAAGCGAATTTTATCTACATTTTACCTATATATTCAGCAGGTGAAAAAAATATAAATAAAATAACAAATTTACAACTTGAAAAGATATTCAAAAATAAATTTAAAAAAAATAAGATAATAAAAGCTGTAGATAATGAAAAAAAACTATTCGAAGATTTAAAACCTCTTTATAAGAATGGAAATAATATAATATTTTTAGGTGCAGGATTAAGTACAAACTTTGCACAAAGATTCTCAATTTATATAAAGTTAAATGTTTAAATTTTTAAATAAACATAACTTTTATTTTAATTATAACTTAGGTTCAAAAACATGGTTTGGAACAGGAGGTAAATGTTTATTCTTTATTACTTTAGATTCAAAGAGAATGATTAGTTTTATTCAAAAGTATTTTAAGAAAATATTTCCAGTTTTTATAATTGGTGCTGGCTCAAATCTCATTGTTAGGGATGGTGGTATCAATGGAATTGTTATTAAGCTAGGAAAGACTTTTTCTCAAATTAAGCTTTGTAAAAAAGAGTCTATTTTAGAAGTTGGAGGCTCCGCAAAAGATTTTGAGATTTCAAAATTTTGTTTAGAAAATAATATTGCAGGATTTGAATTTTTAAGTGGAGTTCCAGGAACCCTAGGCGGAAATTTAAAAATGAATGCTGGTTGCTATGGTCAAGAAATTTGCGATAACTTTCTTGAATGTGAGGTTATAAACAGTGTCGGTGAAAAAGTAGTAAAAAGAAAGAATGACATTACTTTTGGTTATAGAAGCTCTTCATTGGGCGATGATGTTGTTATTAGTGCTAAATTTAAAGTAAATTATGATACAAGAAAAAAAATAAGCGATAAAATTAAAAATATTGTTAGAGAAAGAAAGAAAAGTCAGCCACTTGGGGTAAGAACTGGAGGAAGTACCTTTTCTAATCCAAAAAATCATTCGGCATGGAAGCTAATTGACGCAATTAAATATAGAGGTAAAACTATTGGAGGAGCAAAAGTTTCTGGACATCACTCAAACTTCTTTATTAATTATAACTCTGCGACCTCTCTTGACTTAGAGCTTTTGGGTGAAGATATAAGGACAAAAGTATGGGATAGATATAAAATAAAACTAAAATGGGAAATAGTGAGAATTGGCGAATACAAAAAAATATAAAAAAGTAGCAATTTTGTCAGGTGGAATTTCAGATGAGCATGAAATTTCGAAGTTATCAGCTTCTGCAGTCCATAAAGTATTAAAAAACAAGTATAATTGTAAGTTAATAAACGTAAGTAATAACTGTATTAAATTGATAAAAGAATTAAAATCTTTTTGTCCGGATGTTATTTTTAATGGTTTGCATGGATATTTTGGAGAAGATGGGCAAATTCAATCAATACTAAATTTGTTAGGTTTGCCGTATACTCATTCTGGTGTTTTAGCATCTTCGATGTCAATGGACAAGAAGAAGTCAAAAGCATTTTTTAAAAGCCTTAAAATTTCTGTTCCAGATGAAATCAATCCACTGAGTAAGAGATTAAATACATTTCCAATCATCACAAAACCAATAAATGGAGGATCAAGCAATGGAATAAATATTATAAAAGATAAAGTTGAATTGAACAAATTTATTAAAAAAGTTGGATTAAATTTACATAGATTTATATTTGAAAAGTTTATAAATGGACGTGAGATCACTGTGGGAATTGTCAACAATAAGGTATGTGGAATTATGGAAATAAAATTCAATAGTGAGCTTTATGATTATAATAATAAGTATGTTAGTGTGGCTGAACATATAATAAACCCAAAACTTAGTAAAAAAATCAGAGATGACCTCAAAAAATCCTCTATTAAAGCTCATAATTCGATTGGTTGTAATTGTGTTAGTAGGGTTGACTTTAGATATGACGAAAAAAAAGAAAGGATATATCTTTTGGAACTTAATACACAGCCCGGTCTAACAAACCACTCATTACTTCCAGAAATGGCAAAAAAAAAAATTCCGTTTTTTGAACTTTGTGAAATATTAATAAATAATCCTATATGCGAAAAGTACTGACCTTAGTTATTATCTCCGTATTTATATTTATATTCATAGTGATAAATTTAGAGAATATAATTGATTTTAATGAAATAAAGATAAAACTTTCCAGACTTACCTTTTTCAAAAAAAAAATAACTAAAGTTTCTGTCATAAATAATAATAATACTTCAAAAAATTATTTGTTAAGATTACTAAATATTAACGATAACAATGCATTTTCAAATTATAATAGAAATACTCTTAAAGAAAGATTAGGAAAGATCAACGAAATTGATGATTATATGTTTGAACTGAAAGAAGATGGTCATTTAATAATTTATGTGACAGAAAAAAAACCTTTAATGGTTTGGATTAATAATGGAAAGAGAAATTATATTGATAATAATGGATCAATTTTAAAATATTCAAAAGTAAATGATCAGAACCTAATTGAAATTTTTGGAGATAAATCTCTAATTAATTTTGGAAAGCTTGCAAATTTTCTAAATAATAGAAAAAACTTTTCAGATAGTATCAAACAAATGGAAGTAAAAAATGATGGAAGTTGGTTGTTTATTATGAAAGACAAAAAATGTGTAAATTTACCAACAAATAAACTTTATAAAGTTTTAAATATATTTGAAGATATTAAAAAAGTACAATTTTATAATAATTTTACGTATTTTGATATGCGAATTTACGAAAGAATATATCTAAGTAATAAACAATGTTTGATTTAATTAAAAATAACAAAACTTTTGTAGTATTTGATATAGGATTTGGAAAAATTGTTTGTTTATCTTTCAAAGTTGAGAATAAACAACCTAAAGTAATTGGTATGGATTACCAAAAAAGCGAGGGACTTGAAAATTTTTGTTTAAATAATTCTGAAAAACTTTCCTCTACCCTTAAAAAAGTTCTAAAAAACACTCTTGGTAAAAACTTTAAAAATAAAAATAATATTTTCTTTTCCAGTATTACTGATATTAATTCACTACAAAAAAAAAATTTATGCAAAATCAATACAGGCTCTTTAGGAGTGACGAAAAAAGATGTTAGAAAAATCTTCAAAAAAAATCTCCTTGAATCCAAAATCAAAGGGAAAAAAATTATTCATTCGTTTCCACAAAACTTCATCCTGGATGAGGATAAGATAACAAGTCAACCAATTGCTGAAAAATGTGATAACCTTGGGATATCGTCTTTAAATATAATGACTGACGACAAACTTTTTAAAGAGTATCAAAATTGTTTCAGAAAAATAAATATAAACGTTGATAATTTTTTTGATTCGGGAATATCTTCTGCTTTTTCCTCATTAACAGAAAAAGAAAAAAATGATGGTGTTGCATGTATAGATATTGGGGCTTCAACAACAAAAGTAGTAGTGATGCATGAGAAAAAAGTTGTTTTTTCAAAAATACTTCCATTAGGAGGAAATAATGTTACTGATGATTTATATAAAGGCTTGCAAATTTCCAGAGAAACAGCTGAAACTATCAAAATTTTACATGGAACATTATCACCAAATTTTAATAATAACATTGAAATTAGGATTAATTCAGTTCAGCAAAAAAATATCAATAAGAATATTTTATTTGGGATCGTAAAGCCTAGATACGAAGAGATCCTTGAGATTATAAGAGACTTTGTTTTTGACAATATATACACAAGAGTGTGTGTTAAAAGTATAGTTCTGACTGGAGGTGCATCGAAAATATACGGTTTAAATTCACTTGGGGAAAATATTTTTAATAGGCAATGTAGAATTAGCATGTCAGGAGTAAATCAAGGTTTTTTTGCAAATAAACCTGAGTTTAGTACAATCTTAGGAATGATAAAGTTAGCTCAAAATTATAAAGAACTTCAGATTACAAAAAAAATACTTTCTTCTAAAGTTTTCAACGCAATTGATAGATTAGATAATTGGATAGAAGAAAGTTACGCTTAGATTGTAATATTATGTAACCTTTTGTGAATAGCCTTTGATTTTTTAAATCGTATAATAAAATTATGAAATTATTAAAAAAAAAATCACTTGACGCGTCAAAGTTAATTACCTTTACTCCACCAAAACTTAAAGTTGCTAAAACAGAGAAAACGATTTGCAATTCTATAACATTTACCGGGATTGGTCTTCATTCTGGTAAAGAAGTTATAATGACATTATCACCCGCGCCCATTAATACTGGTTATGTTTTTAGAATTAAAAAAAAGGATCAAATATTTAGTATTGACGCTTCATTCGAGAATGTTAAATCCACCCAACTTTGCACGACTTTAGGTGATTCGCATGGAAATACTATATCTACTGTAGAGCATATATTATCAGCACTTTACGGCTTAGATATTGACAACGTTTTTATAGATCTAGATAATCACGAGGTGCCAGTTAACGATGGATCATCAAAAAAATTCGTGGATGAAATTGAAAGAGTTGGCATCAGTGACCAACAATCTTTTAAGCAATATGTCAAAATACTAAGACCAATTGAAGTAAGTGAGGGTGAAAAAGTTGCTCGTGTTTTACCTTTTAATTATACAATGTTCTCAACAGAAATTAATTATTCTAATCAAGTCATCGGTAAACAAAGCATCTCAATTATGCTAAATAAAGAGATTTATAGGTCACAAATCTGTGAAGCTAGAACTTTTGGATTGCTAAAAGATGTAGAAGCCCTTAGAAAAGCTAAATTAGCACTTGGGGGCGGATTAGATAATGCAATTGTAGTAGATGAAGATAAAATACTTAATCCTGAGGGACTAAGATTTAGTGATGAATTTGTTAGGCATAAGCTTCTTGATTTCATAGGTGACTTAGCGCTTTCAGGCAAGAAAATAATTGGCTCCTTCTTCACCTCCCAATCTGGACACAAACTTAACATCAAGCTAATTCAAAAAGTATTTGAATCAGAGCAAAATTATAAGTTAGTAAGTTCAAATTAAATAAAAAAAAACTTTATTAACTGATCAATTTATTTAAAACTATCCAACATGAAAAAGAAATTGTTGGCACTCATTTTTTTATTTTTACTTAATACTTGTTCATCTGATAAAAACCCAACCACTAACACTCAGTTAAATAATGATGTAGAACTCTACAATGCAGGTCTAAAATTTCTAAAAACAAAAAAAATTGATGAAGCGATAGAAAAGTTTACAGAACTTGAAATTCAGTATCCTTATTCTGATTGGTCGGCAAGAGGTCAAATGTTAATTGGGTTTTCACACTACAGTAATAAAGAGTACGATGAAGCAATATTATCCCTATCAAAGTTCACAGAACTTAACCCAGATCACCCGTTAGTACCATATGCAATCTTTCTTAAAGGTTATTCTTACTATGAGAGGATACCAAACATTGAACTTGACCAAGAATATTCAGCAAAAGCATTGGAAGAGTTTTTAGAATTAACGAATAGATACCCAAATTCAAAATATAAAAAAAAATCATTTGAAATAATTAAAATTCTAAGAAATCATCTATCCTCTAAAGAATTATTGGTTGGAAAGTTTTATCAGTCTAAAGGTAATTATTTAGCTGCAATAAAAAGATATAAACAAGTACTTAAAAAATATAAAAGATCTGTTCATACCCCTGAATCGCTCTTCAGACTAATTGAATGCTACACTTCACTTGGTTTAGTTAAACAAGCTAACTATTTGTATAAAATTCTTTCATATAATTTTCCTAAATCCACATGGAAGAAAGAGGGGCAATCATTAGCAAAAAAATATAAAATCAATACAAATCTTAAAAAGTATAAAAAACAAGCAATTGATTTAGATAACCTAGAAGATAAAGATTTTGAGCTTTTTTAATAATGCTAAAATATTTATCAATTAAAAATCTAATTCTAATCCAACATATTGAAATTAATTTTCAAAATGGACTCTCAGTTTTTACGGGAGAAACTGGAGCAGGTAAATCTATGATACTTGACTCTTTATCCCTCATCTCTGGTGGAAGAACAAAATCATCTATTAAACCTGAAAAAGGCAAAAAAACAATTATCACAGCTGTTGTGGATATATCCAATTTCCCAGAAATAAAAATAAAACTGGATGATATCGGGGTTGAAATAGAAAATGAGATGATTGTAAAGAGAATATTAGAAGAGAGTGGAAAATCTAAATCGTTTATAAATGATACGCCTGTTAGTTTAAATACATTAAGTGAGGCAACTGAAGGTGTAATTGAAATTCATAGTCAATTTTCTGAACAAGGACTTCTCGATAATACAAAACACATAGACACATTAGATAGCTTTGGTACTGACAAAGAAATGCTTAACAAACTAAAAGTACTTTGGGAAGATTTAAATTTTAATAAGAAGTTATATAAAAGTGAGTTGGAAGAGCTCAAAAATTTAAATGACATAAAAGATGCATATGATTACGATTTAAACGAACTAAGAAATTTAAATCCAGTTCCCGGAGAATTTGAGGGATTAGAAAAAAAAAGAAAAATTATCAAAAATTTTATTAAAATAAATGAAACATTATCAAAAGTTAACACTAATTTTGTATCAGATAGCATTCCAGGAATTGAAAATATTGCATCGGAGAATTTAAAGCTTTTAAATAGTATCGAAGACCTTTTAGATGAAGAATCATCTAAACAGATAAAGAATCTGGAATCAATTATTTTAGAAATATCAGAGATTTCAAAATTCTTTCAAAATTATATTAACTTAGAAGAGGGTAATAAATCAATTGATGATATTGAAGATAGAATATCATTATACAAAAAATTATCAAAAAAGCATAATGTGAGCGAAAATGAGTTGTCCAAAATAATAGAATTAATAAAAAGCAAAGTAATGTCACTTGATAATAAAGAAAATAAACTTTTAGAAATAAAAAAAAATCTGGATGAAATACAAAAAATACTTATTAATTTTTCAGAATCGATTAGCTATCAAAGATCAAAAAATTGTATAGAACTCGATAAAAAAGTGAATGAAGAATTTTTAGATTTAAAATTAGAAAATGCAAGTTTTAAAACTTTCATCGAGAAAATAGAATATAATATCAAAGGTCAAGATAAAGTAATTTTTAAAATTCAGACAAATCCAAAATCTAAAATGGATGAAATAAAAAAAATTTCTTCTGGAGGTGAATTATGTAGAATAGCACTAGCATTGAAGGTAACAGCAGATAAAAATAAGTCATCAATTCTTTTTTTTGATGAAGTTGATAGTGGAATAGGTGGAGCTGTATCAGCTGCTGTAGGTCAAAGACTAAAAAGACTAGGAGAAAATCGTCAGGTATGTGTTATCACACACTCGCCACAAGTTGCATCTGTTGGACAAAATCATTACAAAGTAATTAAAAGTAAATTTGAAACTAGACTTAAGAAATTAAACAGCGAAGAGAGAACAGAAGAGATTGCACGTATGCTTTCTGCAAAAGAAATAACTCACGAGGCTATTGAGGCTGCAAAAAAACTTATTAACGACTCAAAAGAAAATTAAAAGTTTTTTTTCTCAACCAAACCCTTTCCTCACTTTCAATATGAGGGGAAATATTTTTATAAATTTTCTTATGATAATTATTTATCCATTGTTTTTGTTTTGTATTCAACATTTCTTTGTTGATTAAGTTTGCCTCATAAGGGAACATTGTTAGCGTTTCAAACTCGAGAAAATTCTTGGAATCAGATTTTTTTACAAGAACTAGATTCTCAATTCTTATACCATATTCACCATTTTTATAAAAACCAGGTTCATTTGAAACTATCATACCTTCTTGTAATTCTACATTACTATAACTCTTTGATATAGATTGGGGGCCTTCATGAACGTTAAGAAAGCTCCCAACTCCATGACCAGTGCCATGATTAAAATCAATTCCATTTTCCCAAAGAGAGTACCTTGCCAAAGCATCAATCTGATAACCTTTAGTTCCTATCGGGAATTTAATCATACTAAGATTTAGATGACCTATTAACACCCGTGTATACATATCGATAAATTCTGTTTTTGGTTTTTGTTTACCTAACAATATTGTTCTAGTAACATCAGTTGTTCCTCCGTAATATTGGCCCCCAGAATCACATAGATAGAGCTGACCCTTTTTTAACATATCACATTTTTCTTCATCGGGCTTATAGTGAATAATTGAACCATTACCTCCTGCAGCAGATATAGTTGGAAAGCTTAGTGAAAAAAAATCACTATTCTGCTTTCTAAAATCCTCTAATTTTTTAGCAACTAAAAACTCATTTAATTGTTTGTTATATTTTTGATTTTCAAGCCAATAAAAATATTTTGTTAAACTTATACCATCCTTAAGATGAGCTTTTTTACTGTATCTAATCTCAGAACTATTTTTTCGAGCTTTCATTATCTTACATGGATCTTCACCAATAGTAAGTTTGTTGTTTCTATTTTGTAATAAGTTATAATAGAAATAAGAAATATTTGAATCGAGATAGATACTATCTTTTTTATTAATATTTTGTAAATGAATTTCAAATTTGGAAGATGAAATAAAACAAATTGACTTATCATTTTCAATCAATGTTTTAGGAACTTTCTTTAAATCGATAAAAACATATAATTTTTTCTTTGTTGCGATCATTCTACTCATTACCAATGGAGAATTTTCAAGATCATATCCTCTTATATTTAAAAACCAACATATAGAATCTGGTGATGTGATAATAATAAATTTTGATTTAAGGTTGTAAAAAAGATCTCGATGTTTTTTTGCAACAGATTGACCAACAAACTCTTTCTTAAGTTTGAAAATTTCCTTTATTTTATTAGATGGACGATCTTTCCAAAGTGAATATATTAAATCCTTATAATCGTGTTCTATCCCTTTATTTTCATTACATGAAACTTTTTTGAGCTGTAACAAAAATTTGTAATTAAAAGTCTTAAAATCTAAAAGTATTTTTTTCCGGACAAGTTTTTCCTTAGCAAAATCAAAAAAATTAGTTTTTGGTATCTCAAGTATTTTAAAAGAAGAATCTATTTCTTTTTTTGCTTGTAATGTATATCTTCCATCGGTAAAAAAATAATTATTTTTTTTACCAACTAGTGCCATGCCATTTGATCCTGTAAAATTAGTTAGCCATTTTAACTTCATACTTGAAGCTGGAGTATATTCATTTAAAAACTCATCAGCTGAATTGACTAAATAATAGTCAAATTTTGTTTTTAATAGCTCTTTTTTAAAATTATGCAAATTTAACATTTTAATACTTTCTAAACACTAAGCAAACCCACCCATTTAATTTCATCGAGTCATATAATTTTAAATTAAAACTTCTTAGTAAAACAACGAAGTAATTAATTTGTGAATCCAGAATACCAGATATGAAATAAAACCCTCTTTTTTTAATACGTTTACAAACATTTATAACAATACTTTTATGTTCATTAAAAAGTAAATTTGCAACTATTAAGTCAAATTTATTTTTTTTTAATTTTATATTATTCATTCCGAAACATTTAATAAATAGTAAGTTATTTAATTTGTTGATTTTTTTATTTTTTTCGAAACTATTTTTTGATTCTGAAGAAATATCTGTAGCGTAAATTTTTTTCTTTAACTTTATGCTTAAAATAAATGATAAAATACCAGTACCTGTTCCTATATCTAAAGGAAATTTAAAAGTAGTTTTTTTAATCAACTTTTCAATACTTTTTATAATAAGAATCGTTGACTCATGACTACCTGTACCAAAAGATAAACCAGCTGGAATAATAATTTTATTTTTTGTTGTTGAGATCTTTCTAAAACCTTGATGAAAAATAAATAAACCAGTCTCGCTACTTACATCTCTTTTCTTTTCCTCTTTGATCCAATTCTTATCAGAAACTTTTTCCAGTGTATAACGAGCTTCTTCACAAACATTATTTAGTAAAAAAATATCTTCATCTAACTTCTCTGAAAATATTTCAAATCGTACATTTTCATTAAAAAATTTGTAAGATAGATTTTCAAAACAATCAGTTATTCTTGAAATTTTTTCTTTGCTACATTTATAAATTATAAAGTTAATTTTTTTCAAATTTTTAAATTTTCTTTATATAATCTGAGAATATTTTAATAACCTTTTCATCATTTTCAAATCTGATATGCAACTGGTTCTCTGATATACCTAATACTAACCCTTTCCCAAATTGTTCATGAAAAACTTTATCACCAATATTGAAATTTGTATTAACTAAACTTGATAGTTTTTGTTTATCTTTTTTTTCTTTAGTTGATATTTGTAAAACCTTGCAACTGTCATCTGGAAGTTCAGATAAGAATCTTGAGGGTATTGATCTGTATATAGAGTAATTATATTGTTTTCTAAAGTTAACATAAGAAATATATAAATTCTTTCTTGCTCTTGTAATTCCTACATATCCAAGCCTTCTTTCTTCTTCAAGCCCTTTATTTCCATTCTCATCTAAACTTCTTTGATTAGGAAAGATTCCTTCTTCCCATCCTGGAAGGAATACATAGTTAAATTCCAACCCTTTGGCACTATGTAAAGTCATTAAAGATATTTTTTCCAAACCATCTGAGTTGTTTAGAATATCAGTAAGTAAACTTACCTCCTCTAAAAATTCATGTATAGAATTTCTATTCTTAATATCTGAAACAAGTTTTTTTAGATTTTCAAGCTTTCCTTCAGCCTCAGGTGTTTTATCTGCCTGAAGCATTTCTATGTAGCCCACCTCCTCCAATAATGAACCAGCGACTTCTGAGTGATTATCTTTATCTAACATTTTACTGTGATTATTTAATATCTGTAAAAATTGCTTACTTTTACTAAGTTGTTGATTTTTCATGTCTTCTGAATCAACAAGACAACCTAGCGCCTCAAATAATGAAGTGTTTTCTTTATTTGAGACCCCATACAATTTTTGGATAAATGCTTTTCCCATACCTCTTTTTGGAATATTGATTATTCTCTCGAAGGCTAAATTATCTGATTTATTAATAAGTAATCTAAAATAAGATAATGCATCTTTTATCTCTGCTCTTTCATAAAATCTTAAACCACCTACAACTCTGTATTTTATGCCCTCTTTTAAGAATCTATCCTCAATATCTTTAAACTGAAAACTTGCACGAGTTAAAATAGCTATATCGGATAATTTAACTTTATTATTTACTAGAGTTCTTATTTCTTTAGCAATATATAACGCCTCAGCCTCATCGTTTTCTAAATTTAAAATCTTAACAGGCTCACCATTTGAGTCAGAGGTCCATAAATCTTTTCCAATTCTCTCTTCATTTTCGGATATTAATGAAGATGCTGTTTTAAGGATATTGCCTGTTGATCTATAATTCTGCTCTAATCTTATTATTTTTGCATCTAAGAAGTCTCTATCAAAATTTAAAATATTCTTTAACTGTGCTCCTCTCCAACCGTAAATAGACTGATCCTCATCTCCTACACAACAAATATTTCTCTTTTCTCCTGTTAGTAATCTTAAGAGCATATATTGAGCTCCATTAGTATCTTGGTATTCATCAACTAAAATATATTTAAACTTTTTTTGGTAAAAATTTAAAATCTCAATGTTATTTTTAAACAATTTTACAGGGAGAGTAATTAAATCACCAAAATCTACAGAATTAAAATTTTTAAGTCTTTCTTGGTAAGCTTTATAAATTATCCCAAATTTACCGTCAGTTTTAATTTCAAATTCATGATTCTTAATATCTTCAGGGAATAATCCTAAATTTTTTGCTTGATCAATCATGTAAAGAAAATTTTTTGGAACGTAACGTTTTTCATCTAAATTAAGAAAACTAATAACTTGTTTTAGGAGTCGTAACTGATCAGAAGTATCTAATATTGTAAAATCATTTTTTAAATTCACAAGACTAGAATGTTTTCTTAGAAATCTGACTCCGATTGAATGAAATGTTCCAATAAACATTCCTTCAACAGGAATATTAAGAATCTTTTCTACTCTTTGTTTCATTTCTAGAGCTGCCTTATTTGTAAAAGTCACAGCAAATATTTCATTAGTCTTTGCCAGTCTCTTATAAATTAAATTAGCTAACCTTGTAGTTAACACTTTTGTTTTTCCTGTGCCAGCACCAGATAATACTAGTAACGGACCGTCCGTTTGGCTTACAGCTATTCTTTGCTGTTCATTTAGATTTGTGACGAAATCTGGTTCTGGAATTGATATTCTTTTATTTTTAAAATCCATTTTTAATCTTCAACTGAATACCCAAGAGATGATGATAACGATTTTTCTGCAGTTTTTTTATCAACACCTTTTCTTTTTGCATAATCTATGACTTGATCTTCATAAACTTTACCAACACCAAAATAAGCCGCGCTGGGGTTTGAAAAATAAAACCCTGAGACTGAACTAGAGGGTGTCATCGCAAAAGATTCTGTTAATTCAACTTTAATATTTTCATCAGCTTTAAGTAATTTAAATAATGTTTCTTTTTCCGTATGGTCCGGACAAGCAGGATAACCTGGTGCAGGTCTTATACCAATATATTCTTCACCAATAAGTTGATCATTAGAGAATTTTTCACCTTTCGCATAACCCCAGAAATTCATTCTAACATCAAAATGTAACATCTCTGCTAACGCTTCCGCAATTCTATCTCCTAAAGATTTAACTAGTATTGAATTATAATCATCATTTTTATCTTCATAATATTTAGCTAATTTTTCAACCCCCTCACCTGCTGTTACTATGAAACCACCAATATAGTCGTCGATGTTAGTAGAGGCAGGGGCAATAAAGTCTGCAAGACAGAAATTTGATCTTTTTGATTTAGATCTGTCAACTTGTTGTCTTAAAAAGAAAAGCCTTGATATCTGAGCTCTAGTTTTTTCATCATATAACACTATGTCGTCACCGACTGAGTTTGCTGGCCAAAAGCCAAAGACAGTCTTTGGGTTGGTGAGGTTCTCTTTAGTAATTTTGCTAAGCATTTTCTTAGCATCCTTCCAGAGGTCTGATGCAGCTTTACCAACAATCTTATCTTCAAAAATCTTAGGAAACTTTCCATATAATTCCCATGCTTCAAAAAAAGGATTCCAATCAATAAATTTAGATATATTTTTTATACTTATGTTAGGTTGAAATTTAATTTTTTTGACTTTTGGTATTGGGGGCTTGTAATTATTCCAGTTAAACTGAAACCTATTCTTCCTGCAGTTTTCTAGATTATTTAATGAAGATTTTCTTTTTTTAAAATAATTATTTCTTAACAAGGAGTACTCTTTTGCCAATGCATCTATAAAAGGCTTTACCTTGTTTTTTGAAATTAGATTAGATGCAACTGCAACAGCCTTAGAAGCATCAGTAACATGGCAAACTCCTGAGTCATACAATGGATCAATTTTTATAGCAGTATGAATTTTACTTGTGGTCGCGCCTCCTATTAATAATGGTTTAGTAACATTATTTCTCTTTAATTCGCTTGCTACAAAACACATTTCGTCTAAACTGGGTGTTATTAAACCTGACAAACCTATAAGGTCAACATTTTCTTTAATTGCATTCTCTAAGATTTTATTTGCTGAAACCATAACTCCTAAATCAATTATTTCAAAATTATTACATTGCAAAACAACACCTACTATATTCTTTCCAATATCATGAACATCTCCTTTAACAGTAGCTAAAAGAATTTTACCTTTCTTTTTTGCCTTTCCTTCCTTGCCATCCTCCATAAAGGGCAAAAGATAAGCAACAGATTGTTTCATGACTCTTGCCGACTTAACAACTTGAGGTAAAAACATTTTTCCAGAGCCAAATAAATCTCCTACAGTATTCATTCCATCCATTAGCGGGCCTTCAATTATCTCAAGAGCAGATTCGTAAGTTTTTCTTAAACTTTCAGTATCTTTAACGATAAATTCATTAATACCATTCACAAGTGCATACTCTATTCTTTTCTCTAAAGTGTCTTTTCTCCACTCATTTGTAATTTTTTTTCTCTCTATATTTCCTGAGTATTTCTTTGAAACGTCAATAAGATTTTCTGTTGCATTATTGGACTTATTAAATAAGACATCTTCGATTGCTCCCTTTAGATCTTTAGGAATTTGCTCATAAATTGTAAATTGCCCGGCATTTACAATCGCCATATCTAATCCGTATTTTATAGCATGATATAAAAAACAAGAATGCATTGCTTCTCTAACTTGATTGTTTCCTCTAAAACTAAACGAAACATTTGACAAACCACCTGATACTTTTGCGTAAGGAAGATTTGATTTAATCAATTTTGTTGCTTCGAAAAAATCTAATGCATAATTGTTGTGCTCCTCTATACCAGTGGCTACTGCAAAAATGTTAGGGTCGAATATTATATCTTCAGGTCTGAAATTTACTTTTTCAACTAGTAATTTGTAAGCTCTTTTACAAATGTTATATTTTTTCTCAGTATTATCAGCCTGGCCCTCTTCATCAAATGCCATTACAACAACAGCGCAACCATAGGCTTTTATTTTTTCCGCTTGGCTTAAAAAATCTTTTTCTCCTTCTTTTAAACTTATCGAATTTACTATTGCTTTACCTTGAATACATTTTAATCCAGCTTCTATAACCTCCCATTTCGAAGAATCAATCATAAAAGGAACTTTAGCAATATCAGGTTCAACCGAAATTAAATTCAGAAAAGTCTGCATTGCTTTCTTTGAATCTAGCAATCCTTCATCCATATTTATATCTATGATTTGAGCGCCATTATCAATTTGACTTTTTGCTACCGCTACAGCTTCTTCATACTGTTCGGACATGATTAGTTTTTTGAATTTAGCCGAACCAGTGACATTTGTTCTCTCGCCAATATTAATAAAATTTATATTTGTATTCATACTAAAATTTGAAAGATTCGAGTCCTGAAAGTCTTAACTTAGGATCAAAAGACTTTTTTTTTCTTGGTTTAATATTCTTAACTTTTTGAGCCATCATATTAATATGTTCTGGTGTTGCACCGCAACATCCACCAATTATATTAATATAACCATTTTTACTCCATTTTTTTGCAAAAGTTGCCATTGATTCAGGAGTTTCATCATACTCACCAAAGGCATTAGGTAGACCAGCATTAGGGTGAACACTAATAAAACTTTCAGATATTCTGTTTAATTCAATTATGTATGGTTCTAATTCCTTCGGTCCTAACGCACAGTTTAAACCAACACTCAATGGATCAACATGCATAATAGAATTATAAAATGCTTCGATGGTTTGACCAGATAATGTCCTACCTGATAAATCTGTGATGGTAGCAGAAATCATAATTGGAACGATTTTTTTAGTTTTTCTGTAAGCACCTCCAATAGCGTTAAGCGCTGCCTTAGCATTTAGAGTATCAAAAACAGTCTCAACCATAATCACATCAACCCCGGCTTCAATTAGTGCTTCTGTGCATTTTTCGTAATCATTGTATAATTCATCGAACGAAATATTTCTAAATCCAGGGTTGTTTACATCTGGAGACATTGAACAAGTTCTATTAGTAGGGCCTAATACTCCAGCAACATACTTGCTTTCGTTTGGATTTTCTTTTAAGTAATCATCCACTGCCTTTCTAGCAATTTTTCCACCTCTAAAGTTTAAATCACAAGAAAAATCTTCACATTTATAATCAAATTGCGATGTTTTTGTGGAATTAAAAGTGTTAGTTTCAATTATATCAGCACCTGCTAAAAGATACTTTGTATGGATATCATATATTAGTTTTTCTTTGGTTACATTTAGAATGTCGTTATTTCCTTTAAGTGGAATACTAGAAGTTTCAAATTTCTTACCCCTGAAATCTTTTTCTTTTAAATTTTCGTTTTGGATCATTGTTCCCATTGGGCCATCAAGAATTAATATTCTTTCATTTAAAACTTCTTGTATTTGTTTCATATATCATCCTTTAGTATTCTAATACCTAAAATATGACATATAGCAAAAGATAGATCAGCTCTGTTAAGTGTATAGAAATGAAAGTCGTTGATTCCTGAAGAAATCAGTTTCATGCATTGATCATAAACTATGGTAGTAGCAACGAGCTTTCTAGTTTCAATATCAGAGTCCAAACCCTTAAACATATCAACTAAAGATTTTGGTACTTTGCAATTCATTTTCTTTGCAAACTCCATTGTTTTCTTACAGTTCGTTACTGGAAGAATTCCTGGGATTATAGGAACTGATATTCCTCTTTTTATCGCTCCGTCTAAAAAATCAAAGTAACTGTTTACATCAAAAAAGAATTGTGTAATTGCTTTATTGGCACCCAAATCAATTTTCTTTTTTAGAATATCATATTCTTGCTCTATAGATTTAGAATCTGGATGTTTTTCAGGATATGCAGATACCGTTATTTCGAAGTCAAATTTTTTCTTAAGAACTTTGATCAAATCAGTAGCAAATTTCAATTCATTTTTTCCTTTTTGTACCATTGGAACATCTCCTCTAAGAGCAACGATGTGCTTGACATTGTTATGCCAATAATCATCAGCAATTTTTTCAATTTCTTGAACTGATGTATCAATACAGGTCAAGTGGGCTGCTGGTGTAAGATTTGTTTTTTTTTTTATTTCTTTTACTAGATTGTGTGTATTTTCCCTTGTTGACCCCCCTGCTCCATACGTTACAGAAATAAATTTTGGTTTTAGAGGCTCTAATCTTCTGATGTTAGACCACAAAGAGTCAATGGACTCTTTATTTTTAGGAGGGAAAAATTCAAAAGAAACGTTAATATTTTTCATGAAAATGCTTTAAATATATAATGTAATTAATAAGAAATAATTTAATTGTATTTTTTTGTCTATTTTTTATTTAAAATAGTGTTATATTTACATTAATATTATATTGTACTTATTATGTTTAAATTAAATTTAATAATATATAGATTTTTATTACTCGGTCTATTCGTATTTTTTATTAGCACAAGTCCAAATTTCTCAGAAGCCAAGAGTAACACGGAAAACGATCCTTTCGAAGGTGCTAATCGTAATATATTCAAATTCAATGAGAAATTAGATGATTATTTTTTCAAGCCAGTTGCTAAAGGTTGGAGAAAGTTACCTGATATTCCTAGAAAACCTCTTACAAATCTAGCAGACACTGCTAAAGTCCCAGTTAGCCTGGCAAACGCTATACTTCAATTAAATAAAGAAAGTATAGGTAATATTTTAGGAAGATTTTTAATTAACATGACCTTTGGCTTAGGTGGTCTTTTTGACGTAGCAAGTACTGATAATTTTGGTAATATGCCTAATACTCATGAAGATTTTGGGCAGACTCTTGCAGTATGGGGAGTTCCAGACGGGCCTTATGTTATGTTGCCTATTTTTGGTCCCTCCAGTATCAGAGACAGTATAGGAATGGGTATTGATGCAGTTACCAACCCACTTTCCTTTGCATACAGGATGAATGGAATTGGCATTGAAGGCCGACTTTCTGGACCAGTTGTTAGAGGAGTATCTACAAGAGAAAAATATCTTGATTATGTTGAAGAATTGAAAGCGGGTTCACTCGATTGGTATGCAACAATGAGAAGTCTGTATAGACAAAAAAGAAAAAAAGAAATTTCTGGTAAATTAGAGAGTGAAAAAGTTAGCTTTGATCTAATCCCAACCGACGTATATGACGACGAAATCTTGGATGTCGAAATTGGAAATGTGATTAAAACAGAGTTAGTTAGTGAAGTGAAAGTATCAAAGGTTTCAAACAAAAGATATTACAATGGAATACTTCCTTCATCTAATTATCCTGGATTTAATGAGTCAAGAGTTAATCTGATTGAGTAGAAGTAAGGTATGTCAAAGGTACTAAATTCATTTGTAATAATTTTTTGCTTATTATCCTTTTCAAATATCAATGCCAACCCACACGCTGAACAAAGTAAGAGTTTCGTTGAACAACTTGGCAAAGAGTTAATAGATACCGTATCTGATGAGAAACTCTCAGAAACTCAGAGAAGAAAAAATTTTAGATACTTATATTTAAATTCTTTTGATAACTTTTATATTTCAAGGTTTGTTCTTGGAAGATATTGGAAGAGAATTGATAAGGATGTAAAGGAAGAATTTGTTAAAACGTTTAACGGTTATATAGTTTCTACGTACGCACCAAAATTCAAAGGTTGGCAAGGCGAGTTTAAGGCTGTCGACGCCTTAATAGAAAAGAATTTTTATAATGTTACAATGGATGTCATAAACAAAGATGGACCAGCTTTGAAACTTATTTGGAAAATATATTTAGATAAAAATAAAACCTTCAAAATTTTAGATGTAAATATTGATGGTGTTAGCATGTTGGTAACTCAAAGAGCAGAATTTATGTCTGTAATAAAAAACAATCCCAATGGTGTTATCGGTTTAATTGAAGCAATGAAAAAAAAAATATCAATATAAGATAACCCTAACTTTAATTAGCAATTTTTCTAATGGTAGGCCCGGAGGGACTCGAACCCCCGACAACACCGTTATGAGCGGTGCGTTCTAACCAACTGAACTACGGGCCTTCATAATCTAATTACATATATTATCTATACAGTAGTTTAGAATAATCTCCAGAAAAATTTATTCAATGAGATAGTTGTCGTTATCATTAACTAAGAATAACTAATTATCAAGAAAACTTCTAAGTTTCCTTGATCTACTGGGATGCTTAAGCTTTCTTAAACCTTTAGCTTCAATTTGACGAATCCTTTCTCTTGTAACAGAGAATTGTTGCCCTACCTCCTCTAGTGTATGGTCAGTATTCATTCCAATACCAAATCGCATTCTTAAAACTCTTTCCTCTCTTGGAGTCAAAGTTGAAAGAACACTAGTTGTGGTTTCACGAAGATTATTTTGTATTGCCGCATCTAACGGGAGTTTAATTGCTTTATCTTCGATAAAGTCACCTAAATGACTATCGTCTTCATCACCCACTGGAGTCTCTAAACTGATTGGTTCTTTGGCTATTTTTAATACTTTTCTTACTTTTTCAAGAGGCATCCCCAACCTCGACGCTAATTCTTCTGGTTGCGGTTCAACACCGTTTTCGTTAAGTATTTGTCTTGATACTCTCACAAGTTTACTGATTGTCTCTATCATATGTACAGGAATTCTTATTGTTCTAGCTTGATCAGCTATTGAGCGTGTGATTGCTTGTCTTATCCACCAAGTAGCATAGGTTGAAAATTTATAACCTCTTCTATATTCAAACTTATCAACAGCTTTCATCAGGCCAATATTACCTTCTTGAATTAAGTCCAAGAATTGAAGGCCCCTATTTGTGTATTTTTTTGCTATCGAGATAACCAGTCTAAGATTAGCCTCAATCATCTCTTTCTTAGCTTTTCCAGATTCTCTTACCCCTTGATCAATCAAACCAGAAATTTCCTTGATCTCCATTATAGTCATTAATGTTTGATTTGTTATATCCTTAAATTTATTAATTATTTCCTGAGTCAACTCTTTTTTTGCAAAAGAATCCCACTTTTTATTACTTTTTTTGGAAAGATTTTTCAGCCAATTTTTATTTGTACTATTCTTCTCATATTCCTTAAGAAAATCGTTCTTACTTATTCTCAATTTATTAGCTAAATCAAAAAGACTCCTCTCTCCTTTAATAATCAACAAATAATGGCTCTTATGATTTTCGACCACATCATCAATTCTATTTTGATTGATAAAAAGATTCGTTATAAAATTTGATGCGGTCTCTTCGGAATTTTCAATCTTCTTTTCCATCTTTAAATCAATTTTTTTGTTAGCAATCTTAAGTTCAATATACTCCTCTTTTATCTTTTTAAACTTTTTAAAGGTCTTTGAAAATTTTTCTAAATTATCAATTATTACTGGTCTTAAATTTTCTTCTTTTTCTAATATTGATAAGTCACTTGAGTCGTCACTATAATCTGAGTTTTCACTTTCGTTTTCCTGATCTTCATTTTCTTCTTTTGGATCAGCCTCTTGTTCTTGTTCTTGT
>Ga0055584_100001788_pt1 | contig 21118 bp, 18 predicted proteins | sample OSDHelmetaG_FD_58716 | JGI IMG/M metagenome (GOLD analysis project Ga0055584, IMG submission 58716) | Pelagic marine sediment microbial communities from the LTER site Helgoland, North Sea, for post-phytoplankton bloom and carbon turnover... | ecosystem: Environmental > Aquatic > Marine >...
AGTTATGGCACCTATCATGCTTCACACCGGAAATCAGTGTTTGCTGACGCGCCGATGAAATACGCATCACCACCAACAATTGGCCAAATCGCGGAGTATAGAAAATTTGTCGAGGGCCAAGCAATCGTCCGCATTGACCGAGAACGGGATTACGGCGAATCAATTGCGCTCATTAACCCCTATCGTCGACCGATACTAGTATCCATTTTAAGCCATGACGGACGTCACCTTCCGCGACTTCGAGTGCCCCCTAATTCCTGTCGCTTTGCGCGCCTCGAAAATTTATTAAAAGACGATGAACCTTCATGGGTCGGCCATGTGCAGCTCACAGCAACAAATCGAATCGTTACATTCGATCTAAAGCATTCTTTGCAGGACCCTACATTGCTAAGCCATTTAGAACATTTGGATCCGTTTCGAGCCGACCCGACACATATGCCGGCATTTAAATGGTTTCGCATTTGGGTCGGTCGATTTCTGGCACGACGCGGTATTTTTATCAAACCTAGGTATTAATCATTTTCGAATTCCGGATTTCATGACTCAACAACAATATTTTTGGATATTCCCCAACCTGCTGCACGCATGGTTCTGGAAAGATCTTTGTCGCGACCTAACGGCAAAAACGGGACTCCGTCCTCTCTTTATCATGGCATCGGAAGAGGACCAAAAGTTCTGGCGAAGTCAGTTCGGCGAGCCGCTTGATGCGGAGGAAGCGATCCTTTTCGATTACTTGGGTTATGCGCTAGACGGCGGGGATCCATCGGAATCTGAGATTACAATAGCGGACAGGGCCGCCGCATACGAGAAGCGCCACGGCATCACATTTATGCGTGATATGGTTTTAGGAGACCGTCACATTGGGCGTGGTTTCGTATTAGGGGGGCAGGGGCATCCCATGTCGCCAGTTTCAAAGGTCATAAACCAACGCATCGCAGTTCAAACGTGTCTGGCAACGGCAGATTCTTTCGAAGCACTAGCACAGAGATTTCCACCAAGGCTTATGTTGGCGGGCGGCGGCGGCGGCGGCGTTTATATGAAACCCGCCTGCCTTATAGCCAGTAGGCTAGGTATACCGTTTCGATCACTCGTCCATGCGCGCTTTGGGGACCGCTATCTCTGGGCGGATAGCGAGTTCGAAGAATCTGAAACTTTTCGAACCTTCCTTGAAGAACAGTCTCAACCAAACGAAGCCGAAGTCGAATATACCCGAGAGCATTTAGCACCGACGGGGCTCTCTGTGGTCGGCTTTGCAACATTCCGAAAAGAGTCGCGATGGATTTCGATCATCAAAAAAATCGTTCTACTATACTTGCGGTATTTTTACGGAAAATTTCGCGGCTACAGAAAATCTCGGATCGGGGTGACGCCCACCTCCAACGCAGGCGCTATCATCCGCCAACGCCTCGACCGGCGCAAACTCGATAAATATGCCACGGTTCGAATAAGCGAGCTACCGGATCATATGAAGGTCGTATATTTCCCGCTACAAACCGAGCCCGAGCAGTCGCTCAACATCCTGTCGCCAGAACATAGCGATCAACTGGCAACAACACTCGAACTTGCATTAAGCTTGCCTGCCAACGCAGTGCTCGCGGTCAAGGAACACCCTTATCAAATTGGCAGGCGCACGTCGCACTACTATAAAACGATTAGTGAAATGCCAAATGTCGTGTTCCTCAATACCGACGAACCGAGTATCGAAATAATTAAACGCGCCGACTTGGTGGCGGTCATTACTGGTTCTGCCGGCTATGAGGCTGCAGGCCTCGGCAAGCCCGTTTTGCATTTCGGCCGGCATGGTCAAGCACTTGACCTACCTCATGTTTATCCAATGACGGGGTTTTCAAACATGCAGAACATCGCCGGGATTTTGGCTGGGGATAGCGAGAGCAAACAATCACAACGTCGCCGGGATGGCGCACGTTATTTTCTGGCGCTTGAAAAATTCTGCTTGGACATGTCAGATTTTAATGCACACGGTCGCAAAGAACGTCCTTCTGCGACCGAGTTGTCCCAAATATCTGAAAGTCTTCTGAAAACGCTTCCTGAACAAGGCACCGCTCTTGGCCGTTGAATTTCATACGGACCGACCTTTCGTAACCATGGAACCAAAAGACCTCACCCAAACGCAAGTCACCCTTCAGGGGAGACTCTGTCGCCTTGAGCCATTCACCGAGCATCACCTGGCGAATCCAGAGTATCTCGCCTGGCTTCGCGATGCTGAGGTCGTTCAAACACTCAATCTGCCCAGCTATTTAGAAAAGCCGGTTTCATTCGAAGAGGTTGAGCATTATTGCGATGCACTTCTAGAATCGCAGAATGATTTGTTTTTTGCCATACACCCCCCGGACGACGGCGGGTTTATCGGCACTGCTAAAGCTGGCCATATAAATTGGTTCTCTGGTACCGCAGATATAGGCATCATGATCGGACGCAAAGATGCATGGGGACAGGGAATGGCGAGCGACGCCTTGGCCATTTTATGCACGTATTTATTCGCCGACACTGGCCTCAGGCGATTGACTGCAGGTGTTATGGCAACCAACCCGGCCATGATACGCGTCTTTGAGAAATTAGGATTTCAGCGCGAAGGCATCTTTCGTCAACAAGACCGGTTGGGCGACGAATATATCGATCACATTCATTTGGGTTGCATGAAAGACGAGTTCACTGAGAGATCGCAATCATGAACCACATGAAAATAGGCGCCCTAATTCCAGTCCGGCTCGCATCGGAAAGACTTCCCGGGAAAGCGCTCAAGGAGATTTGCGGAAGACCGGTCATCCACCACCTACTCGACCGTGTATGTGCCTGCAAGCACATAGACCCGGACAATGCCATTGTCTGCACCACCCAAGAATCTACAGATGACCCGTTGGTTGATTCAGTTCTTTCATATGGTGCCGGAATATTCCGCGGCTCGACCGATGATATTATTGAACGATTTCATGCCGCAACTTTGGAATATGAATTCGATGCGGTCGTTCAAGTCGACGGCGACGATCCACTATCAGCAACCGAGTATATGGATCTCACGATGGATAAATTGCTCGCAAATAGCGATTTGGACATCGTCACTTGCCGTGGCCTGCCGCTAGGCACTGCGGTCAAGAGCTTTACGGCAAGCTCAATGAAACGCGTCTACGAACATTATCGCTCCGATAAGAACGACACCGGATTCATTTACTTTTTCACCAAAACCGACCTCTGCAAACAATTAGAAATTGACCCGGTCTCCGTCGACCATGTTTTTGATGCAGTGCGATTGACCTTGGATTACCAAGAAGATTTTGCTGTTTTTGATGCACTATTCACAGCTCTCTACACTCCAGATGCCGTCGTTGGGCTTGCAGAAGTGGTCCGGTTTCTTCGCGATAATCCCGACATTGTGTCCCTTAACGCCGACCTGGACAAAGAATATTGGGAGCGCACACGTGAAAAAGCACAATTAGAGTATACGGCGCCAGACGGCGCCCTTCGCCGAATTCCGGTTTGAAGTTACGAATGATTTTATCCCTAAAGGATTAACGAAATGCGTTATTGCACAAGTTGTGTTATGCCTGATTCACGACCTGATTTAGACTTCGACGAGAATGGCATTTGCGACGCCTGCCAAGCGAGCCAACGTAAATACGGGCAGCACGCCAATGCCATCAACTGGTCGGAGCGGCGTACGCAATTTGAGGAATTGATCGAGACTTACCGCAGCAACGACCCGATGAAGTACGATTGCTTGATCGGTGTTTCGGGCGGTAAAGATTCGACATATCAAGTTTATGTCGCAAAGGAAATGTTTGGCCTAAATCCGCTCTGCCTGTGCATTCAGCCGACACTGCCTACCGTGATAGGCCAGCAAAATCTACACAATATTAGCGAAATGGGCGTAGACTTAATCCACTTTAAGCAGAACCCCATCGTTTACGAAAAGCTCATCCTCGAAGGGTTTCGACGTGTCGGAGACCCAGAATGGGCCAACCATATGGCAATTTGGTCATTGCCGTTTCGGATGTCCATTGCCCATGGCGTACCGCTAATCCTTTGGGGTGAATCACCGCAAATGGAGTATGGCGGTTTCCATCGCGTACAAGAAAAAAATATGCGCGAAATGGATGAAGACTGGCTCAATGATTTCGGTTGCCTGAACGGCTTGCGGCCAGAAGATGTGGTTGGCGAAGAGCTTGGCATTACGCTTGAAGACATGAAGCCCTACCGCATGCCACCCAAAGAAGCATTGCGAGCGGTTGGCGACAATAAGGGCTGCGTCGCCGCCTTTATTGGATATTTTCTCGAATGGAATGTTCCAAAACATTTACAAATTATTGAGGACCGCGGCTGGCAACGACGGATGGGTCGGAACGAGATCACCTATACGGATTACGAGGGTCTTGACTGTTATTCGATGCAAATTCACGACTATCTGAAATACTGTAAATTCGGATTCGGTCGTGCCACAGACGATGCCTGTCGCGATGTAAGAGACGGTATCATTAACCGCGAAGAGGCAACCCGACTGGCCAGCCGTTATGACGGTGGCTATCCCAAAGAGTTGGTCGAACGTTTTTGCGCACACTTCGAAATGTCGCAACAGGAATTTAACGACATTTGCGACAGCTTTACCAATCCAGCGATCTTCGAAATGGAGAACGGAAAGTTCTGCCGCGATATCGACGGAAGCCTCGTCATGCGCAACGACATTGTTGATTCACGTCGAGACCCATGGCGCGAGCGAGGATTGGAAAGGCCTGCGGCGGAATGATCCGTTTCGCCATCATCGATTGCGGCATCGGAAATTTACGGTCGGTGCAGAAAATATTTGAACGGTTAGACGCCACCACCATCATTACGGACGATGCCGCTGAAGTCACAACAAGCGACGCTATCGTGCTACCCGGCGTCGGCGCTTTCGGAGATGCCATGAAAAAACTGGAGGCTGACGGGACAGCAGATGCTATCCGCCTCGAAGCTGGCGAGCGCGGAAAGCCGTTGCTCGGCATATGTCTTGGCATGCAACTGTTGGGGCAAACCAGCGCTGAAAGTCCTGGCATCGACGGGCTTGGTCTTGTTCCCGGGGAGACCGTGCCTTTGGACGTAACCGGCAAGACCGATTGGATAAACCGCAAGCTCACACTGCCTCATGTCGGCTGGAACACCGTGACCCAGGCAAACAAACCTCGCCTTTTCGACGAACTGGAACCCGACACGGACTTTTACTTCGTGCACAGCTTCCGCATGACCTTCGACGACCAAAGCTGGGTTTCTGGAACCGCCGATTACGGAGAAGAATTCGTTTGCTCGATCGAAAAAAACTCGATCTACGCCACACAATTCCACCCCGAGAAAAGCCAGAAGCAAGGGCAAGCCCTAATTTCCAATTTCATCGGGCTCGCCAAGCGTGCGGTAGCGGCCTAAGCAACATGATTAAAACACGGGTCATTCCGCTTTTATTGTTAAAGGACGGGTTACTTAAGAAGCCTGTTAAATTCGAAAACCCTCGCACTGTAGCCAACCCGATTTCCATCGTGCGCGTGTTCGAGGCCCGTCAGGTGGACGAGTTAATACTGCTGGATATCGGCTCGGCGGCCCAGCAACGGAACGTAAACCCCGATATCGTCCGAATGATTACCGAGGAGTTGACGGTGCCCTTTTCATGCGGAGGCGGAGTCAAGTCAATTGACCAAATGAGCGAGTTAATTTCAGCGGGAGCAGAGAAAATTGTTTTCAACACAGCCGCGGTAGAATCGCCAGACCTAATCGAGAAGGCTGCGGCACGCTATGGAAGGCAATGCATCGTCATCTCCATTGACGCTAAAAAATTAGAGAATGACACCTATGAAGTCCGCATTCGAAATGGTTCAGAAAATACCGGCCTTGAGCCCGTCTGCTGGGCTCAGGAAGTCGAAAAATGTGGCGCAGGGGAAATCTTAATCAATGCCATCGACCGAGACGGGACAATGACGGGGTACGACCTCAATCTCATCCGCCGAATTTCTGACGCGGTCGAAATACCGGTCATTGCCGCCGGCGGCGCTGGTAAACCGGAAGATTTTCCACCCGCCGTGCTGGAAGGACATGCCAGCGCTGTTACTGCAGGCAGCATCTATCATTACACGAAAACCACACCCGATATGGTCAAGGAAACCATGCAAGCAGAAGGGATTCCTGTTCGGCTATGACAAAACGCATTCCACTATCAATTCCAGATTTGCGCGGCCGTGAGGCGGAATACCTCAATCAGTGCGTCGTAGATAATTGGGTGTCCTCCGCAGGTCCATTCGTTACCGAGTTCGAAGAAAAAATGGCGGCGCTCACAAATCGCCGCCATGCGGTGGCGACGGTTAATGGCACAGCATCAATTCATCTCGCACTATTGGCCGCCGGCGTTGAGCCAGGGGACCGCGTTATAGTGCCCGACTGGACATTTGCCGCCTCCGCCAACGCTGTCCACCACGCCGGCGCGGAGCCGTTTCTGATCGACGTCGCTACAGAAAGCTGGACCTTGGACCCCGACCTCGTTGGCGAGGCAATCGCCATAAAGGGTAATCGCATTAAGGCAATTATCGTCGTCCATACCCTCGGACAGTCCGCAGATATGGATGCGATTAATAACAGCGCAAAGGGCTTGCCGATCATCGAAGATGCAGCCGGCGCCATTGGAGCTGATTATCGTAACCATCACGTGGGCAAAGATAGCACGCTTGCTACATTCAGCTTTAATGGCAACAAAACCGTTACCGCAGGCGGCGGCGGGATGGTCGTGTGCGACGATGAAGATGCAGCGAACCGATTGCGTCATTTGTCCACGCAAGCCCGTATCGGTGACAAATACACACATGACGAAATCGGTTTTAACTACCGCATGACCAACCTAAACGCTGCAGTTGGCTTGGCGCAGCTGGAGCGATTGCAGGAAATGGTGGCCGCGAAACGCGAGATTGCCGAACGCTACGATCAAGTTGTCACGGAACGGAGCGACTTAGCGCCCATGCCAAAAGCCGAATGGGCTGACAGCTCCTGTTGGTTGTACTCAGTTCTCACAGCATCGCCGGAGGATGCAGCAAGCTTGATTGCGACGATGACTGCGAACGAAATTGAAGCTCGGGAATTCTGGCGTTCACTGAGCGAGCAAGGGCCCTTCAAAAGCGCGCCAAATTTACTCAAGGGCATTTCTCGAACCCTCACGGGTCGGGTCGTTTCACTACCGTGTTCCAGTCATCTCACCACGGACGAGCAAAACCGGGTTATTGATTGTCTGCAAAACTGGCATGGCACCAAAATTGATTTAGCCGCATGATAAACTTTATCTTATTAGGGGCGGGTGGCCATGCAAAAGCGCTAGCAGATGCCATCACGGTTAACGGTGGGTCAATCAAAGCCTACGTAGACCCCAAGACCTCAGACTGGCTCGATGCACGCCACGAAACAAAGGAGGAGAACGTAGAGCCATCGGACGGTAGCGTGGTGATCGGGCTTGGCGGCCTTAGTCCAATAAAACTGCAGGCGCGACTGAGTATGCTGGACCGGTTTTTAGAACGTGGTTTTTCGGCAGAGCCAATCATTCACCCATCGGCTTACGTTAGTCCACAGGCAACGTTAGAGCCGGGCACAGTCATCCTCGGCAACGCTATTATTCAACCTGATGCCAGAATAGAACGTGGCGCCATCGTCAACACCAGCGCCACAATCGAACATGATTCGACTGTCGGTGCAGGCGCCCACATCGCGCCCGGCGCCATCGTATTGGGTGACTGTCAAATTGGAAAGTGTGGATTTATTGGTGCTGGGACTGTCATTCTCCAAGGCCGGACAACCCCTGACGCCCACTTCATCGCGGCCCTAAGCTGTTACGACGGCGCGTAAAACAAGCATCTAAGGAAACATTGTCCATGCAATTTAAAGACGGCCAAAAAACGTATGTTATCGCCGAAATTGGCGCCAATCATAACGGCGACATGGAATTGGCACGAGAAATGATCGACCGCGCGAAAGCGCTCGGCAGCGATTGCGTTAAATTTCAATCGTGGGACACGAGTATATTTTCAAAGAAAGTTTATCAGGACAACTTTTTCTTGAATGACGACTACCGCCGGCGAAACGATTATACGCTTGAAGAAATCGTGAAAGAGTTTGCCCTTAGCCCGGAAGAGCTCGCGGAGCTAAAAGCATATTGCGATACAAAGGAAATTCAATTTACCTCAACGCCGTTCGAACACAGCCAAGTCGATGATTTGGTGGGCCTTGACGTGCCTTTCTTAAAAATTGCCTCGATGGACTTAAACAATGACCACCTGCTCCGTCATGCAGCAGCAACCGGCAAACCCATACTACTGTCGACCGGATTCGGTACGATGGCGGAAATCGACCATGCGATTGGAACAATCGAGAAGTGCGGTAACAAGGAAATCGTAATCCTGCATTGTGTTTCGATCTACCCACCTCGCGACGACCAGGTAAACCTCAATAATATCGAGACCCTGCGTGCTGCCTTTGGGTACCCGGTAGGGTTTTCCGACCATACGATTGGCATCGACATCAGTTTGGCAGCGATGGCAAAAGGCGCTGTCGTGTTGGAGAAACACTATACACTCGACAAAACCATGATCGGTTGGGACCATAAAATCTCGGCGGACCCGGACGAGTTAGGGGCAATCGTAACAGCCGCAGGACGTATACATGAGGCGTTGGGTTCGACACGCCGAATTCCACCGGAAGACCCTAATCGCAAAGCCGAGTATCGCCGCAGTATCGTCAGTGCTCGCGACATTCAAAAGGGTGAAGTGATTGATCAATCTGCAATTACCTACCGCCGCCCGGGCACCGGCTTAACACCAAATTCAGATACGCTGCTTATTGGCGGCACCGCAACACGTGACATACCCGCCGACACCATCATCGATTTTTCAGACATTCAAGCAAAAGCCAAGTAATGCGGTTCGCCCTCTGCACCTCAGTTTACGAATCTGGACGCCCCTATTTGGACGATTGGATCAGTGCGGCTATCGCAGCAGCCGAAGGCCACGATGCCTTGTGCGTTGTCGCCGTCGACAAACTTCAAGACCCGGAAAAAGCATTAGCAAGGCTAATCGATACTTTGCCGGTCGTACTCGAACACGCCCCAGACCAAGCCAGCCCGGCCACCGTCCGTGCAACAATGTTAACCGCTGCCGTGGCAAGTAACGCCGACGCTTTGGTATTCTGCGACATGGATGACAGGCTTCGCCCAGACGCGTTGACTTGCCATCAAGGTCTCTTACAAACCGCGGACTTCACATTTGGCGACCTTCAGCTCATCGACCAGTCGGGAGTAGCTATTAACGGTACTTTTTTTGAAGGTTCTGCCATTCCGAACCAGATTTACCGGATCGAAAGTATAATCGACAGGAATTGGCTTGGGTTTTCGAATACGGCAGTCCGGAAAAACCGAATACCTAAAGAGGCGTTAGAGGTCCCTTCGGATATCGTTGCCGTAGACTGGTGGTTTTACACAAAACTTTTAAAGGCTGGATTAAAAGGTGCGCGAGTGGACTCCGTAATGGCTGACTACCGCATGCACGATGCCAATGAAGTTGGGTGTCGGCCGACTAGGGATGCGGAATCCCTGAAACACCGGTGTCATATCGTCAAACGTCATTATGAATCATTCCCGTCGGACATAATTGCAGCGCAACGGCTAAGGCTGGTGGACAATCTACTGGAAAAACTGGAAACCAATGCCGACGTGCTTAGTGCGGCAATTACGCGAGCCTGCGATGTAGCACGGGTCTGGTATGAGGACATTAGCCACCTAACCACTTATTCGCATGCTGGTGCTGCCACAAAAGTTCAGTTGCCTAATTATTCACCGCCGACAGAATTTACCACACGCGCCAATATTTATGCCGACCTAAAACGCCTCGGCATTGCCGAAGGCGATACGGTGATGCCACACGTTTCAGTATCGAGCCTCGATTTCGTAATTGGTGGCCTCCGTTCGGTCCTCGACGCACTTTATGATGCGGTTGGTGATTCCGGCACCTTACTTATGCCAGCATTTACAGGCGACCTGACCGACCCCGCAACATGGTTCAAGCCCCCTGTTCCAGAAAAAGACTGGCCGGCTATTCGTGACGCAATGCCCGCTTTCAACCCAGAGCGCACACCATCCAAAGGCATAGGCGCGCTTGCCGAACTTTTCAGAACCGAGACCGGAACAAGCAGGAGTAGTCATCCTGTTTCTTCTTTCTGCGCCCGTGGCCCAAATGCTAAACGCCTACTATCTAACCACGCGCTCAACAGCCGGTTTGGCAAGGACTCACCACTCGGCGAATTTTGCAAACTTGCGGGCAAAGTCGTACTGATCGGGTCCCCTTACGAGAGCATGACCCTATTACACATGACGACTTACGAACTTGAAGATGGTTTGATCGCCGATCAACAATCACCAATACTGGTCGATGAAAATAAGGCGTGGGTATCCTATCAGGATCGCAGCCTTTCATGGCAATGGTTCGCAGGCGCAGTGGAAAATCTCATCGAAAAGGGAATTGCCCGCGTGGGGACGGTAAGCAATGCCAGAACGCTTGTCGTTGACGCTGGGTCGGCCGTGGCTGAAACGATCACCTGGCGCAAAGAGAACAAGGTCTAAAAATTATTATGCCCCCGCATATTCAAATGAAGGACCTGGATTCCATCCTTTGCGCCGCGAAAACACCGACGTCCGAAGTTCTGAAACGCCTGAATGAATCGGAACACCTTTTCTTAGTCGTTGTTGATGACGGTGGCAGGCCGCTTGGGACAATAACCGATGGTGACGTTAGGCGTGCAATATTGGACGGTGCCACTCTAGCCGACGCGGCAAGCCGGTGCATGCACAGTGACGCTTTGTTTGGCAAAGTCGGTGCTACCACAGAAAACAACGACCTATTGGCAACCGTGCCCTTCTTACCGCTACTTGACGAAAGTGGCCGTGTCGCCGAAATACTCGTTCCCACAACCACAACCCCTAAACTCACCACCGCTCTCGTTATGGCCGGTGGAAAAGGGCGGCGCCTTGGTGAACGCACACGCAACAAGCCAAAACCTCTATTGTCAGTCGGCGATCAACCAATTTTGCAACATATCCTAACGGATTTGGAGAATGCAGGCGTCACGCGTATTTTTATCTCGGTTCATTATCTCGCAAACCAGATCGAATCCTTCCTCAATGACCGCTCAAATCAGGCGGAGATTGAGATCATTGAAGAGCAAGACATGCTGGGAACCGCTGGGGCGCTTGGTTTATTGCCGTCACCATTGTCCGACCCATTGCTCGTCGTCAACGGTGATTTGATCACAAAAACAGATTTTGGTGCCTTGAACAGCTTCCATTGGCGACACGATTATGATGCTTCGGTTGCGGTAGCTCAACACGAGACGGAAGTTCAATTTGGCGTCGTAAAAAAAGACGAAAATGGGATATTTCTCGGCATTGAGGAGAAACCGATACTGCGGCACTTCATTGCGGCAGGCATTTACTATTTATCGCCAGAATTTTGCGCACTCGTGCCCAAAAAAACGCCGATGGATATGCCGGATTTACTGAACCGTGGCAGAGAGATTGGCCTCAAAGTCGGGCTGTTTCCAATCCACGAAGACTGGATAGACGTTGGTCGCCCGGATGATTTGCAACGAGCGGATGCAAAGTTTTTGACGGATGCGAAAGACTAATCATGCGCGGTCTTCAGGAATATATCCAGGTTTCGCGGCGGTTTGGGCTCAGGACCCACCACGAGGTCATACTCCTAAGCTTACTTCTGTCTGCCACCTTATTCGAAAGCATCGGCCTGGCAATGCTGCTGCCCATCGTGGAGTTCATTCAGTCTGACGGTAACGTCGACGTTATGCGCCAACATTCGAAACTCTGGAAATGGCTGCTGGATGCCTATGAGACAATCGGCGTGCGCATTTCGCTCGGTGCGTTAATCATTACAAGCTTCGCCTGCATCTGTGTTCGGCAAGTATTTTCCTATTTCCGGCAAATTTATTTTCAGAAGACACTTCATGGGATGGTTCGCGATGTACGTAACTTGGTTTTTTCAGCATACCTAGAAGCACATGCAGATTACCACGATCATGAGAAAAGTGGTGGCGTCGTAAATAGCATGACGACGGAGTTGACGCTCGCCGTCCAAACGATTCTAGCCCCAGTTCAGGTTCTAACTTATGTCCTGATGATTGGAATATACGTAACAATTTTATTATTCGTGACCGGCCCCATTGCCCTTGGCGCAATTGCCGTACTGGGGCTGAGCGGCTTTATGCTGAAGCGTTTTATTGACCGCACACGCACTATCGGCGGCGATCTAGCAGATGCAAACGAACGCATGTCGTCATTTCTCCTCCAACGTCTCGGCTCCATAAGACTGATTCGCCTCAGCGGCTCCGGAAGCCTTGAGCGAAAGGAGATGCGCCATCTGACCGAACGCCAACGCGACCGCTATCTCACCATCAATGTTTATCTGGCCCGAGTGAATGTACTTATGGAGCCGATAGCACTCGCAATCGGTTTCGCGGTGCTTTATTTCGGAATTACAACGCTGAGCCTCAAACTCGAAGAAATTGCCGTCTTTGCCATAATTGCCATGATGCGGCTCCTACCTGCTGTTAAGGAGCTACTCTCCGCCGGACAGGCCGCACTCGGGACACGTGGCAGTTTGACAAAGCTTTGTGACCGATATGACGCGATGAAAGCAGCCGAAGAAGTTTGTATGAGCGAGCACCGCTTTGAAGGCCTATCTACGGGAATCGAACTCCGTAATGTTTCATTTGCCTATCCCGCAGCGCCAGACATTAGCGCTTTGCAAAACGTTTCTTTCACCATTCCAGCCGGGAAAATGACGGCTATAGTAGGCCGGTCCGGATCGGGAAAATCCACTCTCATCGATCTTTTGCCGCGGCTACGTGATCCAACTACCGGCGAAATCTTCTATGACGGCACACCGGTTTCAGCATTCAGCCTTGAAAGCGTACGCCGCAATATTTCTTATGTTTCCCAAAATGCCATCATGTTCAATATTTCCGCACGAGACCAGATTTCGTACGGAAGCCCCACGGCAACAACAGCCGACATCGAAAAGGCCGCACGAGAAGCCGGTGCGCACGAATTTCTTCAAAACCTTAAGGATGGTTACGACACTTTGATCGGCGAACGCGGAATTCTTTTATCCGGAGGGCAATTACAACGATTGGATTTAGCGCGCGCGCTCCTTCGCAAGACCCCCCTGCTTATATTGGACGAACCAACCAGTAATCTAGATGCAGAGGCAGAAGCGCGTTTTCGCACCACCCTAGAGACGTTACGCAGCGAAACCGACATGACGATCATCATCGTCGCACATAGACTATCAACCATCGTATTCGCCGACCAAATCATCGTGCTTAAGGACGGTGTGGTCGATGCCTCCGGCAGTCATGAAGACGTCCATAAGGCAAGCGAATGGTATCGCAATGCACATGAAAAACAGTCGCTCGGGGGCTCTTCCGAGCCATCGATCTTAGAAACCTTCGAGATACATTCCACTTAGTCAAACGCCTTCAGAAAAGGTCAACTCCAAGTGCAAAATAATTATGAATTTTCCGATCTTGAGCTAAATGGCAAAAGCATACTGATTACCGGTGGGACCGGCTCATTCGGCCGTTCTTGCACGCGCACCATCCTGGAACATTTTAAGCCTAAGCGGCTCATCATCTTTTCTCGCGATGAATCCAAACAGTACGACATGGATATCGAGTTCAAAGCCGAAAAGTCGGACACCTCACCGCTTCGCTTTTTTATAGGTGACGTTCGTGACGTGGACCGACTGAAACTCGCCATGGAGGACGTAGACATCGTCATCCACGCGGCCGCGCTCAAACATGTGCCCATCGCCGAATACAATCCTATGGAATGTATCCGCACCAATGTTAATGGCGCCGAGAATGTCATGATGGCGGCCCTTGCGTGCAATGTCGAAAAAGTCCTGGCGCTGTCGACCGACAAGGCAGCCAATCCGGTAAACCTCTATGGTGCAAGTAAGCTTGCCTCGGACAAAGTTTTTGTTGCCGCCAACAATTTATCCGGCAAGCGCCGGACACGATTTGCCGTCGTTCGGTACGGCAATGTACTTGGTTCACGTGGTTCCGTATTGCCGTTCTTCCGCAGCTTGCTCGACAAAGGCGCGACGTCATTGCCGATTACGGACAAACGAATGACGCGTTTCTGGATCACCCTGAACCAAGGCGTCAACTTTGTTCTGTCGTCATTGGCGATGATGCAAGGTGGCGAGATATTCGTTCCTAAAATTCCAAGCATGAAAGTGGTCGACTTGGCGAACGCACTTGCGCCAGAACTGCCGACCGAAATCATCGGCATTCGTCCTGGTGAGAAACTGCATGAGATGCTGGTAACCGAAGACGAAGCGCGCACAACCTTCGAATTAGAAGATCGCTATGTCATTGAGCCGTCGCTGGGGTTTTGGTCTCGGGGTACGTACGAGCAACTGGATACCACTCCCGTCGCAGAAGGGTTTGAATATAAAAGCGACAGCAACGACGAATGGCTAACGCCGGAGATTCTCGCCACATTGCTTTCGGATGGTTCTCTTTGACCAATAAAACACCATCGTTTTTGCCCTATTCACGACAGCGGATCGACGAAGACGACATTGCCGCCGTCGTCGAGACGTTACGCAGTGATTTCCTAACCACCGGGCCGAAGATTCATGAGTTCGAAGTAGCCTTCGCCGCGCAGGTAAATATCGATCATGCGATCGTCTGCAGCAATGGCACTGCCGCGCTTCATATGGCAACAGCAGCCGCAAAGCTTGGCCCAGGGGATACCGCCATCGTGCCGGCAATTACCTTCCTAGCAACTGCCAATGCCGTTCGCTATACAGGCGCAGATGTCGTGTTCGCCGATGTAGACCCCAATACGGGCCTGATGACACCGGAAACGCTTGATGCGGCTTTGAAAGGCGAAAATGCGGCTTCAACCCGAGCAATTTTGCCAGTGCACTTAAATGGCCAATGTTGCGACATGCCGGCCATTGCCGAACGCGCGCAGAAGGCAAACTTGCTGGTCATTGAAGATGCATGCCACGTGCTCGGCGGCGCTTATTCCGATGGGGAACCTGTGGGCAATTGCGCCTTCGGCGATATGAGCGTGTTCTCCGCGCACCCTGTCAAAGCCATCGCCATGGGAGAAGGCGGCATCATCACCACTGCCGACCCCGAAGTGGCCGTACAACTGAGGCTGCTTCGCAACCACGGCATGGAGCGTGAGCAGGCTCAATTCACAAACCCCGGACAAGCATTAGCACCGAATGGCGAAGCCAACCCTTGGTATTACGAAATGCAGGAGATCGGTTTCAATTATCGTGCGAGTGATATTCATTGCGCTTTAGGCTTAAGCCAGTTGGCGAAGCTAGACGGCTTCGTCAGCGCTCAGAACAAATTGGCTGATCACTATCAGCAACGGCTTCAAAGCCTTGCCCCAATTGTTCAACCAATCACGCGCACCGAACATGGAACACCCGCTTGGCACGTCTCCGTGGCGTTAATTGATTTTGAAAAAGCCGGCACAGACCGGGCCAGCGTTATGAACGCGCTTCGCGAAAAAGGCATCGGCAGCCAGGTGCTCTATATGCCTCTCTACCGGCAGCCCTATTATGAACGCTTATACGGCACACAGCGGATGGAAGGAGCGGAAGAATATTATGCCCGCTGTCTCTCTCTGCCACTCTTTACCGACATGACATCGGATGACATTGACCACATCGTCGATACGCTGGCATCCGTGTTGGGCATAAGCGCACGCTCATAAATATGTCGGAAAAAGTTGTCGCCATCATCCAGGCCCGAATGACCTCCAGCCGTTTACCCGGCAAGATTTTACTGCCGCTGGCTGGAGCGCCACTGTTACGGCGCATGCTGGAACGGGTTGCAAAAATTAGCGGCCTTGATGCCATTTGGCTGGCGATACCCGAGGGGAAGGACCACGACCCTATTGCCGACATAGTGCCGACCGGCGTTAAGCTATTTCGCGGCAGTGAAGCCGACGTCCTTGACCGAACCTTTAAAGCCGCCAAGCAAGCAAGTGCGAGCGTGGTGATGCGTATGACATCGGACTGTCCCATGATCGACCCGACCGTGAGCGGAGAAATACTTGCAGCCTTTCGAAACTCCCCAGTGGTCTATGCCCGAACCGCCTTTACCAGCGGCTACCCGCACGGTTTCGACACCGAAGTTTTCACCATGGGCGCCCTTGCGGCTGCACATGAGGAAGCAACCGCCGAAGACGAGCGCGAACATGTGACGCCATTTATCTGGCGCCAACCTGACCGCTTCCCGGCGCTAGAAATGGATCATCACCCGGACTTTCGCCATTGGCGCCTGACTGTCGATACGCCGGAAGATTACGAACTGGCAAAACAGGTATTCGATATTTTATTTGCTCAAAACCCGAATTTCGGCTTCAAAGAATTGCGCGCACTTTTTACCGCTCAGCCGGAACTCCTCGAAATTAACGCAAACATTACCCAGCCCAGATTGGCTGGCATTCCAGGATCGAACTCATGAGTATTGGCGAAAAACAACTAAATGCGTGGAGTGGTGAATTCGGCGGTGACTATGTTTCGCGAAACCAAGCAACCGCAGACGCAGTCGAACAACGCAGAAAAGCGTTCGCCGTCATATTCGAGCATCTCGCCGGCGCAAATGCACCAGCTTCGATACTTGAAGCAGGGTCCAACATCGGCATCAACATTCACGCCCTTGCGAAACTTACAAACGCCACCCTTCATGCCGTAGAACCCAACCAAAAAGCCCTCGATGAACTAATTTCGTCTGGTGTCTTGCCACCCGAACGGGCTCTTCAAGGCAGCCTACAATCTTTACCATTCGACGATGATTCTATTGACCTTGTCTTTACCTCCGGCGTCCTCATTCACGTTCCCGACGACGCATTGGACCGAGCCGTTAACGAAATTCTTCGGGTGAGCAGCCGGTATGTTCTAACGCTCGAATATTTCTCTCCAAAGCCACAAACCATTCCATATCACGGCCATAACGACTTTTTGTTTAAGCGAGATTACGGCGGGCTGTTTCTCGATGCCTGTCCGGAATTGGAGTACGTCGCGGGCGGGTTTTTTTGGAAACGCGTGACCGGCCTCGACGACCTAAATTGGTGGCTGTTCCGGAAGCCGCAAAGCTAAGGTGCATGACGAGAAATCCCCTTGCCGTATTCCGGTGTGACGGCGGACCCAAACTAGGATCGGGTCATATTATGCGTTGTCTGGGATTCGCCGCGCGGCTTCGCGATTACGGTTGGAAAACCAAATTCGCCGTTAGCGAAGAAACGGCCCGCACAATAACGTTTCCAATAAATCAACGCACCAATCTCGTTACCGTCCACGACACGGACCTCCCGGCCACGCTGGGCCAACAAATCGACGGTCATTGCGAGTTGCTCGTGATTGACCATTACCAGCGCGACCACTCATATGAAGGCGCGTGCCGGGATTGGGCGGATCGACTGTTTGCAATCGATGACCTCGCCAACCGTCGTCACGAATGCGACGTTCTGGCGGATTTTACACCCGGCCGACGAGCGGACGCCTACAAAGGCATAGTCCCCGATCGGTGTAGCCTATATTTAGGACCCTCCTACGCCCCCTTACGCCGCAACTTTTTTCATCGACGAATTGAAAATTTGGCGTCCTCTGGCATCGGGGGCATCGGGCAAAAACCGCATTTGTTGATTTCGCTCGGCGCAACAGATCCGGATAATTTTACCTGCCGTATGCTGAAAGCCATCAAGGCAGCGAGCCTCGACGTCTCAGTAACAGTGGCCCTGGGCGGCGCGGCGCCCCATCTCAGTACGGTTGAGAACACGCTCTCTGCCATGAACGGGACGTTGCTCGTTGATACACCTGACATGGCGCATGAGATTACGGCTGCTGATTTGGTGGTCGGCGCCGCCGGTACCAGTGCATGGGAACGTTGTTGTCTTGGAAAGGCAACGTTGATGCTTGTAACCGCAGACAATCAACGCGCTAACGCCGCAGTCCTATCAACATGCGGGGCTGTCCGGTTGTTGGACGCAGCGGCGAATGAAACCGTGTTCGCAACAGCTTTGGCTGAGATGCTCGACAATCCAGCGGCCCTGGAAACCATGGCAGCCAAGGCATCTGAATTATGTGACGGTCTTGGCGCCGCGCGGTTAATGCTGGCGGCAGGACCCGCACCGAAAGCGAAGGACGACAAGCCAGTGTGCTTACGGCCGGTCTGTGATGACGATTCAAAAACATTGTTAGATTGGCAACAACACCCGGACACACGTCGCTATGCGCGTAACCCCCAAGCGCCCACGCAAGCTGAGCACAATAGCTGGTTCGCCGACAAACGTGCCGACCGGCATTGTATTTTCAACATGATCACTCATGGGAATGAAGCCGCCGGCCTCTTGCGGTTCGACTATCAAGAAGACCGAAAGGGATTTGAAATCTCTATTGTGACCGCACCCGACCGGCACGGCCTCGGCATTGCAACGCAAGCGCTCCGGCTGGGACGCATATTGCTCGACGACTATGATATCTATGCCTTTGTGGATGCTGCGAACACTACAAGCCTTCGATTGTTTGAGAAAGCCGACTATATCGGCACCGAAGATAAGGGCTGGTTCGTAAACCGCGCCACCGTTGCGCGCATGCCAGCTGAAAGGTTGACTTAAATGTCTCAAAGATTTTCCATCGCCGGCCGGGAAATCGGCCACGGCAACGCACCCTATGTGGTGGCGGAAATGTCCGGCAACCACAACGGCGATATTGGTCGTGCCTTCGCTATTATGGAGGCGGCAAAAGAAGCCGGCGCAGATGCCATAAAGATGCAGTCCTATACGGCCGATACGATCACCATCGATCATGACGGGCCGGGTTTCACCATAGAAGGCGGATTGTGGGACGGACGCACCCTGCACGAGCTTTATCAAGAAGCCCACACGCCTTGGGATTGGCATGAAGCCTTGTTCGACAAGGCAAACGACCTGGGCATCGTGCTCTTCTCCGCCCCCTTTGACGCCACGGCAATAGACCTTCTCGAAAGGTTCGATGCACCAGCTTACAAAATCGCGAGTTTCGAAGCCGTCGACTTGCCGCTAATCGAAAAAACCGCCGCAACCGGCAAGCCGTTGATTATTTCAACCGGTATGGCCGACTTTGGTGAAATTGAGGAGGCCGTCGGGGCGGCCCGAAGCGGCGGTGCAAAGGAATTGCTGATTTTACATTGCGTGAGCGGTTATCCAGCGCCTGTTTCTGATTGTAATTTAGCCACCATCCCCGATCTCGCGGAAAAGCTGAACGTTATGGTCGGGCTTTCCGACCACACGCTGGGTACTGCGGTGCCCATCGCCGCTGTTGCCCACGGCGCAGTGATGATCGAAAAACACGTTACTTTAAGCCGCGCCGACGGTGGACCGGATGCCGCCTTCTCGCTGGAGCCCGATGAACTTAAAGAATTAGTCGTTGGCGTTAAGAATGCCTGGGAAGCATTCGGCCGACCACATTACGACCGGAAAGAAAGTGAAAAGGGAAACGCCATCTTCCGGCGCTCTCTTTATGTGGTTGAAGATATTGTCCAAGGCAATGTCTTTACCGAACAGAATATCCGCTCGATCCGCCCCGGCTTCGGCCTTGCCCCAAAACATCTACCCGACGTACTGGGACGCACGGCAACACGTGCTGTAAAGCGTGGCGACCCTCTCGATTGGGACATGGTCTTGGACGCCTAATATGACCGGTCTTTGCATTGCAGCCGGTAAATTCGATACGGCAGCCGCAATTAAGCGCATGGCGGGTCGGCTATCCGACCCTAATCAACTTGCGGGCAAAGAGACCCCAACACCAGGGCTTGCCATCGCGACTACCTGGCATGCCGGCATGTCGCACATGCACGCACCGGTCACATTCGAGGATGGGCTGGTATGTGCATTCGCAGGTGAAATATTCGACGACCACGGCGTTTTTAGCGAACCGGAACAGCTAATCGCAGACCTTTATAGAACCAACCATTTGCACAAAATCGCTTGGCTCAACGGCAGCTTTTGCATCGGCATACTCGACCAAACCCGAAACCGTGTCGTTTTAATCACCGACCGGCTTAGCTCGAAATCAATTTTCGTCTGGCATAACGATAAAGCGTTGATCGCCAGTTCCCGGCTCGACGTAGCGGTCCGAGAAGACATTGTACCGAAGCGACTTAGCCGACAAGGGCTAACGGAGCTCCTCGTTTATCAACGGACGGTAGCCAGCCAAACTCAGTTCAGCGACGTGCAGTCCATGACTGCTGCACAGATTTGGATTTGGGAGGGCAGGAAACTCTCCAAACAAACCGCCCGCAAACTGGCCTGGGTAAAACCGGATTTTTCGAAAGCGGACGCAGCGGAAGGGTTGGCGTCCGCGCTTACACGTGCGACTGAGCGAAGATTATCGGACCCGGTACGTCACGGTTTGTTGATGTCAGGGGGTTTAGACTCCCGGGCGGTATTGGCAGCCGCATATCGATCCGGAAAGCCACTTTCCTGCGCTACAGTTGGCGCTTGGGACAATATGGAAGCTGGCCTCGCCCGCCAAAGTGCAGTGACGACGGGCGCTTCTTTTAAATTGCATAATTGTAACGCCGGGGGTCTCGCAGCGGCGATCAGACCTTCCACGGAAGCAAGCGACGGATTATTCTCGGCGCCGATTAATCTTTATCCCTCTCTACCAGATATCGCGCGCGATCACGACGTCATGCTCAGCGGCCATGGTTTGGATTATACGCTCCGCGGCTACTATCTTCCCTGCCGCACCCTAAGACTCGCTGGTTCGACCACACGTTTACCGCAGCTTCGGCCCATTCACGACGGCAAGCCAGAGACAATCGCCAACAGCCTACGGGTTGGCATTTCTCCAGCAATCGCCAAGCAAATTCTAACGCCGGACTTCGCCGCCGAATTAGACGCACGCCGCATTGGTGCGATGGCGGCCGCATTGGCGGATACGGAAATTGAAGATGACTACAATGGTTGGGATGCTTTCATTCTGCATTCGCTCGGGCGACATTATGCCTACTCGGATTTCGTCGCCAT
>Ga0055584_100001789_pt1 | contig 21107 bp, 23 predicted proteins | sample OSDHelmetaG_FD_58716 | JGI IMG/M metagenome (GOLD analysis project Ga0055584, IMG submission 58716) | Pelagic marine sediment microbial communities from the LTER site Helgoland, North Sea, for post-phytoplankton bloom and carbon turnover... | ecosystem: Environmental > Aquatic > Marine >...
AGTTCCTCACATTAGCGGATCAAGGCAAAGGGCCACGTATGGCCTCAATCCAGAATGCCTATTCCCTGTTGAACCGTAGCTTCGAAGTCGGATTGGCAGAAATAGCGATCCGTGAAGACTGTGGTTTGCTGGCCTATGCACCGCTTGCTGCGGGAACGCTCAGCGGCAAGTATTTGAATGGCGCAAAGCCAGCTGGTGCCCGTCGCACAGAGTTTACCGGGCAAACGCGCTATATGACTGCCAATTCTGATGCAGCAGTTCAGTCCTATGTTGATCTGGCAAAGAAACACAATCTGGACCCAAGCCAAATGGCCCTCGCTTTCGTTAATCAGCAACCTTTTGTGACAAGCACAATCATCGGTGCAACCACACAGTCGCAACTGCTGAATGCCCTTGAATCTATTACCCTTTCTTTGGATGGAGAGATTCTGGAGGATCTTCAGAATATCCATCAAATTTACACTTATCCTTGTCCCTAATTCGCGGACTTGGAGAAGAGAAAAAAGATGCGCTGCTTTGTAGGGTTGGACATTCCAAATAACCTCAAGATCAGGCTGTCCACACTACAGTCTGGCCTGACTCAAACCCGTTGGGTTGATCCAGAAGGGTTCCACCTAACACTGGCTTTTCTTGGAGAGCTGGACGGGATAGAAATGGAAGAGGTTGCTGAACTTTTAACCTCATCTGATTTCCCTGCTTTACACCTGCGGCTCCAAGGTGTTGACCGATTTGGTAGTGGGAAGAAGACCCGCGTTCTCTGGGCCGGTGTAGAGCCTAACCCCTGCCTGGAAGCAATGGCTTCTACGCTCCGCTTCAAGCTTTCTTTAGTCGTCCGAACTCTCGATTCCAGGAGCTTTAAGCCGCACGTATCTCTATCTCGACACTGCTCCGCAAAAGAACAGCAAGTAGCGGGGTTTTTAGGTGCCAACGCTAGCTTCACGAGCGACTTCTTTGATGTGACGGAATTTCATCTGTATTCCAGCCACCTCAGCGCATCTGGTGCCTATTACCGAAAAGAATTGTCGGTGCCGCTATCGCTCGTTATTGCTAACTGACGGTCAACCAAGCCACGTAAGGAATCCTTGGCGTGAATCAAGAATTTAGCCAACTGCTAACCAAAGTTCCAGCTTGCGAAGTTTGCACCGCTGACTTGCCACTTGGCCCGAGGCCCATCGTTAAAATGGCCCCAACATCGAAGGTTCTGATCATCGGTCAAGCACCGGGAACCAAAGTACACGAATCCGGTGTTCCCTGGGATGACAAAAGCGGTGATCGCTTACGGGAGTGGCTAAATCTACCCAAAGATACCTTCTACGATGAAGGTCAAATTGCCATCATGCCTATGGGGTTTTGTTACCCCGGTGTTGACAAAAACGGCGGCGATAAACCTCCGCGACCCGAATGCGCGCCGCTTTGGCACGAGGCACTGCTGGCTTGTTTGCCCAACATCGAGCTGACGTTGCTCATTGGCGCCTACGCCCAGAAACGCTACCTCGGCAAGGATCGTGAGAAAAGTATGACAGCGACCGTGGCCAACTGGGCAAATTACGCTCCAAACTACGTTCCTCTGCCGCACCCGAGTTGGCGCAATACTTTCTGGCTCAAAAAAAATCCTTGGTTTGAAACAGATTTACTCCCTGTACTCAGGGCAAAAGTAGGAGCCTTAGTTGATGTCAAAAGTTGAGTTACTAAATGCGGAAGCACGGCAACAACTACTCGCCGAGCACTCAAACTGGGGCTTGGTCGAAGGCCGTGATGCCATCAGGCGGAACCTAAAATTCAAATCCTTCTCCGAAGCTTGGGCCTTTATGTCTCGCGTGGCGCTTTACGCAGAGAAGATTAATCATCACCCCGAATGGTCCAATGTCTACAACCAATTAGATATCGTTTTGACCACCCATTCCTGCAACGGACTTTCAGAACTAGATGCAAAAATGGCGCGCTTCATCGACCGTCGGATTAGCGAATAGACTGCGGTCAAAACTGTCCTTTTCAGCCAAACCACCTCCGTAACCTTGCCCAATTTAACCTATTGCTGATCAAAACCAGCAAAAAAGGGACAAAAAAACCCCGGCGCGATGACCAGGGTTTTTAAAAACTCTGAAGACAGAATTCTAACTCGCCTCCATGCGCATCGCGCCATCAAGACGGAAGACTTCGCCGTTGAGCATAGCGTTTTCACAGATCATTATACAAAGCTTTGCATATTCATCAGGGCGACCAAAACGCTTAGGGAATGGGACTTGATTGGCCAGGCTGTCCTGAACTTCCTGCGGCATACCAAGCAACATCGGCGTCGCGAAGAGGCCAGGGTTGATTGTATTCACTCGGATACCGTAGCGCGAGAACTCACGGGCCGCTGGCAACATCATGCCAATCACACCTGACTTTGAGGCGGCGTAAGCTGCTTGACCAATTTGGCCTTCACCCGCAGCAATAGAACCAGTGGAGATAATAACGCCACGTTCGCCGTCATCATTGACAGGGTCGGTTTTTACCATTTCCGCAGCTGCCAAACGCAGCATATTAAAGGAACCGATCAAGTTGATTTTGATACCGCGCTCAAATTCTGCCAACGGCTGTGCACCATCACGTCCAACAATACGCTTAGCCGGCGCAATACCAGCAGCGTTAATCAAAACTCTTGGCGCACCCAATTCCGCAACCATCTTGGCTGTCGCCGCTTCGCCGCTTTCTGCCGAGGTAACATCACATTCAATCGCTATCCCACCGATCTCTGCCGCTACCTTTTCTGCGCCTTCCATGTTGATGTCCAACAGAGCGACCTTCATTCCCGCTGCTGCCAAGTGACGAGCTGTTTCTGCGCCGAGCCCTGAACCTCCGCCGGTGATCATGGCGGTGTGACCTTTGAGTTCCATAATTCTTTCCTTTGTATTAATATGAATGGATTGCCCTGTCTATTCCTGCTGGACTGAAAGATGTCAAGTTCTGGGCATCGAGAACTTCTTGAAAACTGAAACATGACTGATGCAATTGACCCTCGGAATGGTTTCGATTAGGCCTCGACGACGGAAACAAAGAAAAACAGCGCGATGACAAAACTTCTCAAACCTGTTCCGTTCACCCTTGGCTTTATGTTTTTCCTGCTTGTGGCGGTGATTCTTTTCAATACTTTGCAGTATAAACCCACGCAAAAACCCGTAAAGACGATAGAGCTGCCACAGGTTGACGGAAATCAAGCCGCCAAGCGCTTGTCTGAAGCGGTACAAATCAAAGCCGTCTCTAACCAGGATTTTTCCCAAGTCGATACTGCAGAATTTTCTCGGTTTCTAGCGTAGCTCGAAACAAACTATCCTAGAGTCCATCAAAACCTGCGGTGCGATATGCCGTGGCGCCGCATTTCCCCTTTGTTCAACGTGTTCTTTTCGCCAACCGTTGGCTTTTTGGCCCACTCATTGAAGCAGAACTGTCGAAGGCCAACACAACGAATGCTCTGCTGCGAACAACAACGGCGCCAACCATGTTGTCAGCATCCATTCAGCAAAACGTGTTGCCCCAGGAAGCGAAAGTAACCGTGAATTTCAGATCGCATCCGCGGGGCCGAATCGATGACATAATCGATCACGTGAACAAAGTGATCACCGATGACCGCGTCAAAGTTGTCGCTCGCCCAGGCGCTAATGATCCTAGCAAAATCTCTACTTCCCAAAGCGATGGGTACCGGCTTTTGGACGAAACCTTCGGACAAGTGTTTGGAGATATCGTCTCCGTCCCAGGGTTGACGATTGCCGCAACTTACAGCCGGGAATACGAGAAATCAGCAGAAAATTCTTATCGTATTCTGCCAATTGTTTTCAATTCGGAAGATATTCCACGCCTGCAAGGGACAAATGAACGGATTTCAATCGATGCTGTAAAGCAAGCCATCATTTTCTACCAAACTCTGATTGGTAAACTGCGCTAGAGCATTTGTTATCCGCTGTTCCTTATTGCTTACGGCGTTCGTTGGTCATACCCAATTGGTACTGAGTCCGGACCGAGCATAGAAGTGGCCTTTTGCCAGCCGGTTTTGCATTCGGCAAATCAAGGTGCAGAGAATCCTCGACTCAGACCGATACACAATCTCTTATCGGTTGATCAAATTTGAGCGGCCCAAGATGGACTCCAAAAAAGCAGTAAGTATCCTTTTTAAGTAATTCCTGAATTGCAAACGGAAAACTGGACTCGTTTTCAAACGAATCCAATTATTAGCCAGTCCTTATCGCTACGTTGCCCACCACTTGAAAAGCAAAATCGAAAGAGCGGATTCCACTTACAATCTTTGGCACGGAGATTGCTGTCTGTATGGGTGGATGTTGACATTTACAAAGAAAAACAATCTCCATTCACGGTTTGAATCCGCTGTGTCAGTTTTTGGCTGACCAAACGACTCTCCGTATTGTTGTTCTTTGTTGGAGATGTCCTCAAGGCTCTGGGTTTGACTGTTTGGATGGCTCATTCAATCGGGGAATCCAGTAAATAAAAATAAGTTGTTCAACTAATGGAGAATAACAAATGAAAAAAGCAATGCTCCTCGCGGTTGCATTGACGCTTGGCTGGGTCGCTCAAGCAAATGCACAGGCGGCATCGGGCACTGTCACAACCACGCTCACGATTGAGGGCGGCTGTACGATGGGAACCGACGCCTTAACCTTTACGAACACTGTTTCTAACTCAGTTACTTCAAACTGGACGGACAGTGGTAATCTCACTTTCGCTTGTTCAAGAAGTGTTACTTATACTGTTCGAGCCAACCGCGTCGCTGGCGCTGGTGGTTCTGTTCAGCTGGTTAACACTGCTGGGTCAGCGTCAGTAGCTTACGCCATCAACGTAAACTCTGTTAGCATACCTAGTGCAACTGCTGTGGAAGTCATGACAGGCACAGGCGACGGTATCGGCACATTCATCGACATTCCTGTCGATATCGCAGTGTCACAAGATGCCATCAACGGTGCAACACCTGGTACGTACACGAACGTCGTGAACGTTGAAGTGTTTATCTAACGGTTGTGCTGTGAAGGTTCCGAAAGGATCTTCACAGCTCCTCCTTTATAAAGGAATTGAAGCCATGAAATTTCTACCTTCTTTCTGTAAATTTAGTTTAGCCCTTTTTACACTCCTAGCACCAATGAGCGTCGCTCTCGCGGATTTCACAGTCGTGCCAGTTCGTTTAGCGTTTAAACCTGGTGAGTCCGCCATCAGTCTTCGCGTTACCCATGAAGACATTAGCGGAAACGGTCCTGGCATCTATCAGGTCGGCGTCGGCGAGTGGACCAATCCACCCAACGGTCGCAACGTTATCGGAACCAATGCTGTCGCAGCCTTCCCTCCGGTCTTTCGTCTTCGTCCTGGTGAAACACAAATTGTCCGCGTTTCGAAGGTCAATCGCAACGACCCAATGATAAACAAGGCATTTCGCGTCATCGTCCGGGAAGTACCGACTCCTGTAAAAGGACAGATGAACGTCGCGATGCGCCGCGTATTGAACATGCCTTTGGTCGTGCAAAACTAATCAGAATCGCTTGTTAAGCCCCATAATCTAACTAAATTTTCAGAGCTGTGGTGTCTTTGAGGTCCTGCATCACAAAGCTGGCCGAAACATCGGTCAAATCAATTTTAGAAATCAATTTTTGATAAAACTGGTCGTAGGCATTTACATCTGCGACCCTTACTTTCAACAGGTAGTCCAAATCCCCGGTCATGCGATGTGCTGCTTGGATTTCGGACATGTCCTGTACGGCTTTTTCAAAGTCTTTCAACCAATTTGGATCGTGATTCGACGTGCGAATCAAAACCATGACCGATAGGCCCAATCCAACTTTCTTGGGATCAACCAACGCCACGCGTTTTGTGATCACTTCGGCCTGTTCCAACAACTTAACTCTACGCCAACAGGCATTACGGGAAAGATGGACTTGCTCAGCAAGCTGATCAATGGCTAGTGAAGCATCATTCTGCAAGCAATTGAGAATAGCACGGTCTATTTTGTCGAGTTTTTCAATCATTATTGGGATAAAATCATAATACATCTTCTAATTCAATGGATATTTGAGACCTTTTCTCACTGAAGAAGATGTAGAGTTCACGAAATTCATCCAAACCGGAGATCTCACATGACAACCTTGCTACGACGCCTGTTTACTGACCACCCGGCCTCTGTCGAGGAAAGCTATATCGAACACTTGTTCTTTGCGTTCCGTTTTGCGTTCTGGCTCGCTGTCGCTGGCTGGGCCGCTCTCGTTCATGCCTTTATCCCTGGCCTATGTGAAAAAACCGCCAGTTCAATCATTCGGCGGCTATATGAACAAACCAGCAATAGAGGGTAAACGACTCCAGCGACTCGTTGCCCTAATTCAACGATTGGATTTTCCTCACGCGCTTTTGTGAAACAGCGCTGGATTTTAACCTTCGCGACGGTTAAGCAAGATACACTTTTTACAAAGAGCGTAAATGAATCTTATGCCACTCCAAAATGGGCCATCGCGCCGCCAGTTTCTTGCAACGTCCGCAAGCCTAGCTACTCTATTGTTGGCTGGTTGCGCTCCTTCCAGTGGTGATTTGTCTTTACCGGGGTCCATGGACAAAACCTTGGACTACAAAGAAATCTACGGCCCGATGGATAGTGAACCTCATGCGGTTAAACCCATAAACCTTCATCAAGTTAACAAGAGGCTTTATCGCCGGAGAATCAAGTATCAGACAGACGAACCCGTAGGTTCGATCATCGTCGATACGGATCGGTTCTATCTTTATCTTGTCGAAGAGGGCGGTACAGCAATGCGTTACGGCGTGTCTCTTGGTAAAGAAGGTTTTGCTTGGTCTGGTCGCGCAAAAGTTGGTTGGAAGAAGAAATGGCCAACGTGGACGCCACCCCCGGAAATGTTGGAACGCAAACCTGAATTTGCGGAGTTTTCCAAAGGTATGCCAGGTGGCTCTGAAAATCCACTGGGTGCAAGAGCGCTCTACATTATGAAGGACGGTAAAGATACGCTTTACCGGATTCATGGTACGCCTGCCTACTGGTCAATAGGTCGGCGCGCGTCCAGCGGCTGCGTTCGTATGATCAACCAAGATATTATTGATTTGTATGATCGTGTGCCTAAAGGGGCTCAAATTCTAGTCGTTTAGTTTCCGAACAAATGATCACACCGGAGCACGTAAAGACCTTTGCCCGCTATAACCAGTGGCAAAACCAATCTCTATTTAGGGCAGCAGGTTCTTTGAGCGACAGTCAAAGGCTTGAAGATAGGGGATCGTTTTTCGGGTCGATATTTTCCACGCTCAACCATTTACTATGGGGTGATCGGATTTGGCTGAGCCGCTTTGACCAATGCGAAGCCCCAATTCAACCCTCAATTCAGACAAGCTGCAAAGAAACAGCATCTTGGGAAGAGTTGTGTTCAGCGCGCGAAGCCATGGATCAAATCTTCTTGGATTGGTCGGTGACCATAACAACCGAAGATATACAAGGCGATCTAACTTGGTTTTCCGGGGCTGCAAACCGCGAGGTCTCTAAGCCCAAGGCTTTTCTGATTTGTCATATCTTCAACCACCAGACTCATCACCGTGGCCAAGTTCATGCCATGTTGACCGCCGCTGGCGCTAAGCCAGGCGACACGGATCTGTTCTTTCTGCCTGAGTAAGGTCTTAATCAACGAGGCTATGGATCTTCGCGAAGGGATCCCAATTGGCATTTTGGTGCCAATCATATTCAGCCCAGGTTGCCACTTCTTCTGCTCGTTCTTGGCCCAACAATCGCGCGATCACAGCCAGGCTCATATCCATTCCTGCTGATACGCCAGAAGAGGAAAAGAAACGCCCGTCTTCGACCCAACGTGCTTGCCTGACCCACTCGACTTTCGCAGACTGCTCTGTCACCCAATGGAAAGCCGCTTTGTTGGTGGTGGCTCTCTTACCGTCTAAGGCGCCCGCTTTCGCCAAAAGGGCGGATCCTGTACAAACTGAGGTCACAAGCTCAGCTTTTTCACTGATACCTTTGATCCAATCCAAAAGCCGCTGGTTGGAGATCTCGGCCCGCGTTCCCATTCCGCCTGGCACTAAGATCAGATCAGGGGTGAGCTCATCATCCAGGCTCATGTCTGCGAACAACGAAACGCGTTGGTTGGAAGCAACCGGCCCCTTTTCCTCAGCAACTGTCACCAGATGGAAATCGTCCTTCAGCAAACCAAACATCTGAAGCGGCCCGCAAGCGTCCAACAACTCAAAGCCTGGGAAGATCAGCGTTGCTAAGGTCCTCATTGGCGAAACAGCTGGCCACAGTCGACCGCTGAAAGGTGTAGATCCAAAGCTTGCATGGTTTGGAACAACATGGCCTGGTTTGAACAAACCACTGGCTTGCCAACTTTGTCTTCCAGGCGGCTAATGCATTCGACGCTGCGCATATCAGTACAGGAGAGAACTAAGGCCTCAGCATTGCTGCTATCGGCACCCAAAGCATGCTCAATCACTTGATCCGGCGACAGCTCACCCTGTCCATAGTTTCCGAGATCACGAGGATAGTCGGCACGGGATACAGTTTCGAAACCGGCCCCGGCCAAGAAAGCGATGGCATCATCATTGAGCGACTCGACGTAGGGAGAGGTGAAAGCAATTTTCTTAGCATCTAGTGTCTTCAACGCATGGACAAGTGCTCCTGCTGCTGTCACGGAAACCGCCCCAGAACTGGTTTTAATTTTCGCTGCCAGTTCCTGATCGAATTGCACCCCATGGGATAAGGTAGCGGAAGTGCAGCCATAGAGTATGGCGTCCGGTTTTACTCCTTCCAATAAGCGTAGGTCTTCATCAATTGGGGCCGCACCCAGCCCTGCCATCTGGGAAGAATCAGGCACTGCGTCCCGGTCGTAACCACCCAAGCGCTGAAAATGAAATGACACGCCGGGCGGTCGAAGCAACGCCATGTCTGGTTCTAAGTTTACATTTGTGAACGGCACCAAAATACCGATCCTGGCTTTGCCGCGAGAGAGTGATTGGCTGTTCATCAGGCTGCTCCTCTGTGTTGTTTCAACACTCGAATAACAAAATCCATTTGTTCTTGTGTGCCAATGGTAGCGCGCAAGGCCTGTGGTAGGCCGTAACCACCCATGCCGCGCAGAACGATAGCTTCATCTCTCAACGCCTTGTCCGCCTGTTGTGCAGCCACTGTTGTTTCAAAGAGAATGAGGGCAAAGTTCGTCAAGCTCTGTGGTACAGTCAGACCCAAAGCGCGAACCTGTTCAATGAACTCATCGCGTATTGACCCTGTAGCCTCACAAAGTGATTTCATCGATTGTTGGTCCTCCATCGCCGCTGTCGCCATGGCCTGCGAAACAGCTGAAATCGACCCCGGATTGATAACTTTCTGCAGTTCAGCTTTGATCGCTGGCGGGAAGTAACCCCACCCAACCCTGGCACCGGCCAATCCGTAAGCCTTGGAGAAGGTACGCAGAACCACTGTATTCCCTGCCTCGACCATATCGAAGGTTGGCTCGCCCTCATGATCCGCGAACTCGCCATAGGCCTCATCAATCACCAACAAGATGTCATCGCGAAGCCCTTCTCTCAAGCGAATGAGGTCTTCTTTTGGAATATGCGTTCCCGTCGGATTGCCTGGATTAGCCACAAAAACAATTGAAGTTTTATCACTAACAGCCAGAAGAAAGTGGTCAACCGACACCTGGTGATCTCTTTCTGGCACGGTGACGAAATCCGCATCAACCAGCGCAGCTGCGGTACGAAAGAAAGCGTAGGAATATTGTGTCGAGAGAGCGGACCGGTTTTTTGATAGGTACGCCTGCGCCAAGGCCGCAATCATCTCCATTGAACCTGCGGAAACGAGTACACCGTCAATGTCCAGATTGTGGGTTTTCGCGATGGTGTGATTGAGCGCTTTGTATCCTGAATCCGGATAGAGCACCATTTCCTGAACAGCCGCCTGACCTGCTAGCAACACCTTTGTACTGGGTGGTCGAAAGGACTCGTTTTGAGCCAAAGCAACAATAGGCTTACCGGGTGCCACATCAAAAACGGGCAAGGCATAGGTGTCCATCGCAGCGATGTGTTTGTTGGCTTTGATCATAACTACTCCTCCTTTAATCCGTAGATATCTCGAGCCGTCTCTACGGTGATCAGCCCTTCTTCAAGATCTTTGGCCACCAAGTCTCGCTCTCGCTGTTCTGGATCTCCATAACCGCCACCGCCGGGAGTATCGAAATAGAGTGTTTCGCCAGGCTCAATGCGTAATTCACATTTTGAAGGTAGATCGGGCTTGTTATCCAGCCGCATACGGCCAGGGGCACCGGCCATGCCACCGGCGCGGCCTTCTGCTGGAAACGATATCCGCTCGACTGAAAGAAACACAAGGAAAGGCGCATCATTGGCTGAGGTTACTTCGATCGATTGACCAAGGCCACCGCGCCATTTGCCAGCACCACCAGACCCGGGCCTCACTTCTCTGCGTCTTACCAAAACAGGTGCGACGGCTTCCGTGATTTCGACCTGAGAGCCCCAGACACCAGAAGGAAAAGCGGTGACCGACAAACCATCTTTCGTGGGTCGCGCACCCGTTCCTCCGTTATGGGTCAGCTCTACAGCGAATTGCCGTCCCCCATCGCGGGCGACTTCTGGCGCATGACGCATCGGCAAATCATACATCGAGGAGGCCCCTTCTGCTGGTATCCGGTCCGGAATGGCTTGGTGGAGGCAACCGTAGACCAGGTCGGGTGTCATCTGTCCCAACGTGTGACGCTGCGCTACCGGTGACGGGTGTTGAGCGTTGAGGATGCACCCCGGCGGACCCGTCACTTTGAAAGACTCCAACGAGCCTGCATTGTTGGGAATGTCCGACCCTATGATACAACGCATGGCAAAGACAGAATAGGCAGTCGCATAGTTCAAAGGCACGTTGATGCCCTTGGCGGAACAACCAGCGGTTCCAGCGAAATCGAGGATCATTTCATCGGCCTTAACGGTTAGTGTCCCGCAAAGCTCGATTTGCTTCTCGTAACCGTCGATGAGCATCGCATTCTTGTAGACACCGGGTGGCACCTCAGCGATGGCCTCAATCGTGCCCCGTCGTGACGTATCGATGATGTGATCGGCCAAGGGCATCAAGTCATCAACGCCAAACTCGTCCATCATTTCTACCAAGCGTGTTGCCCCGATTTCACAGCAAGCAATCAACGCGTAGATATCGCCTTCATTGGCAATCGGTTCTCTGGAGTTCGCTTTGACAATTTCCAGCAGGAAAGCATTGATCTCTCCTCCATCCACCAATTTGCACGGCGGCACCAGCAGACCTTCGTCATAGACATCCGCCCCTTCCGGTCCCATGCCCAATCCGCCGAGATCAACCAAGTGCGAAGTACAAGACGTAAACCCAACCACGTGCCCCTTGCGAAAGACCGGCATCATCAAGAGGAAGTCATTCAAGTGACCTGACGCGATCCAAGGATCGTTGGTCATGTAGATGTCACCTGGTTTCATCGCTTGGGTCGGGAAGTATTCATGGAGATACTTCACCGCTTCAGCCATCGTGTTGATGTGGCCAGGTGTGCCTGTGACTGCTTGTGCCAGCATCCGCGCCTTGATATCGAATATACCAGCAGAAATATCACCACAATCGCGCACGATCGGCGAGAATGCGGCTCTGATAAGAGCTTGGCCTTGTTCCTCGACCACCGCCAGCAAACGGTTCCACATCACTTGGTAGGCAGTTGCGTTCTTCTCCGTCATGCGAGGTCTCCCTTGTTAATCATGCGCTTGAGTAACAGGTTACCTTGATTGTCCACCAAAGCCGTGAAGTCAGCGGAAACCAGAGTGGTTGTCTGAGGCTCTACCACCAAGGCGGGGCCAGAAAAGGCATTACCTGGAGACAGTTCTTTGCGTTCAAACACTGCCGCCTCGACTTTCCCACCTGTGACATCACACTGGATCGACCGACGACCCTTCGCTGTAATCTGGGTGGGAGCAATGGAAGTAGAGCCAACATTACGCTCCTTCTCAACCGTCGATACGCGAACAGCCCAATTTAGGATCTCAATCGTCATCCCAGGAACCACCCTAGTAAACTGACGCTTGTATTCCTCTTCAAAGGCCAAACGCAAAGCGTCGATATCGTCTCCTTCAAAGGCGCGATCCTCCAAATGAGCTTCGATCTCGTGGCCTTGACCATGATATCGCATGAAGGCCGTACGTTCATAGCGCAGTTCCTCATTGGGTGCTCCTGCTCTCACGACGGCTTCGGCCTCGCAAATCATGTCGTCAAACAACTGGTTAAGGGCATGAGGGTCCAACTGGTCCAGCAGTGTGTAGCGCGAGCGGACAATCTCAAATGAAACCGGCGCGGAAAGGAACCCCACTGCTGATCCAACACCTGGATCAAGTGGTATCAAAATTTTCTTCACACCCGCTCTTCTTGCAACCCTGGTGGCATGGAGGGGGCCGTTGCCGCCGAACGCAATCATCACACGTTCACCGAGATCTTTGCCAGATTCAACGGCATGCATCCTTCCGGCAGAAGCCATAGCTTCGTCAACGATCTGGCTAACACCTTCCGCGGCTCGGAGTGCAGAGAGCGACAAATCTCTGCCAACGGAAGCTTCCAAAGCTCCATTGGCTTTTGCTACATCGATGGTCAGCCTGCCTTCCGCAAAGGCATTGGGGTCGATGTAACCCAGGGCAACGTCTGAATCAGTAACGGTCGCTTCAACGCCGCCCTTATCAAAAGCCGCTGGTCCGGGCTCTGACCCTGCAGACCTTGGCCCCACGGTCAAACGCCCCAGACGATCAACAGAAGCAATCGAGCCTCCGCCCGCGCCAATCTCAATCATGTCAACCACCGGAATGCGAACCGGCATACCGCTGCCCTTGATGAACCGCGCGGCCCGTGAGATCTCAAACTGCCTGGTGGTTTGCGGTTGGTGATCGTCAATCAAACAGAGCTTGGCCGTTGTCCCACCCATGTCGAAAGACAGCACACGGTCATAACCAGCCTGCGCCGAAACATCAGCCGACAAAATCGCACCACCGGCTGGTCCTGATTCCACCAACCGGATCGGAAACCGTGCTGCTGTTTCCAGCGTGGTCATACCGCCGCCTGCGGTCATCATCAGGACTGGGCAGGTCAAGCCTTCCTTGGCGAAGTCTTTTGCAAATGCATCAAGATAGCGCGACATCAGAGGTTGGATGTAGGCATTGGCAATGGTTGTGCTGAGCCGCTCGAACTCCCGCGCCTCTGGACTGACATCTGACGAAAGGGAGATGACGAGATCAGGCCGCCGTTCCAGCAATAGCGTTTTCAGCCGTTGCTCGTGATCAGGATTAGCGTAAGCATGAAGCAGACAGATAGCGACGGCCTCTGTACGAACACTCTCTAGCTGTTCCACCAAAGCATCAACTGCGCCTTCATTCAGCGGTGTCAGCACATCTCCATTAACCGACAGACGTTCCGGGATAGTGAAAGAACGCGAGCGCGGCACGATAAAATCGGGCTTCTCTATGTTGATGTCATACTGGCTGTATCGACGCTCGTACGCGATTTCCAATATATCGCGAAAGCCATGCGTGGTGATCGTAGAAACAACGGCACCACGACGTTCAATCAGTGCGTTCGTTGCCAATGTTGTCCCATGGATAAAACCAACCACTTGATTCAACGAAACACCAGCTTGGTCTATGACTTGTCGAACGCCGACCAAAGCCCCTCGAGTGGGATTGTCAGGTGTTGTCGCAGTCTTGGTTGTCGCTAGTGAACGGTTGTTGCCGTCAACCAAAACAACGTCAGTGAAGGTGCCGCCAATATCAACGGCTAGGCGCAAATCTGCGTTCAAATCATTTTGTGAATTCATGAGGAAAAGTCGAAAAAAGTGATTGGGAAGTACAAGCAGCGCAAAGGGTCGCTCTAGCTTGCTACCAAATCGCACTTCGTATGACGGCGGCCGATGCGCCTGTCGTTTACTTGATCAGTCATGGTTGACTGTTCCTTTTGTTTTCCTGATTCGACTATTGGTCGATTTGCGAAATCTGTCAATCCAGTTTTCGCTCTTGCCTTCCTTTTGGTTTCTCTCGTTTAATGCTTCGGGACACAATGAGCATGAGGCTGTAATATGAACGAAGAACAACCAAGCTTTGATGACTTTGATGAAATCCACAGTGTTCGCCCGGAAGATTGTGATTTCGATGAAGTTCTGGAGCAGGCCCTATCTCGTCGTGGTTTCCTGAAAGGAACGATCACACTAGGCGCCGGAGCTTTTTTGACGAGTACTAGCGGCCTTTCCTCAATCGCCCAGGCAGCCGAAGATCCATTTGGGTTTGATCCAGTGGAAGCCAATAGCCTGGATAGCGTTACCTTGCCGCCGGGCTATCAGTGGCAAAGCCTTGTTCATTGGGGCGATCCGCTGTGGTCTGATGGTCCAGAATTCGACCCAATGACGCGAGGCACGGCCGATAGTCAGGCACGCGCTTTTGGCGACAACAACGACGGCATGGCAATCTTCACTCATGAAGGCCGAACCATCCTGGTTGCCAACAATGAATACAGCAACCTGAACCAGCTGTACGGCAATCGAGCAAGCGGCAGAGCAGAGACAACCGATGACATCGCTAAAGCCAAAGCGGCTCACGGTGTTAGTGTTTTTGAAATTCAGCAAAACGATAACGGCTGGCAAGTTGTCAAAGACAGTCCCTTCAATCGTCGTATCACATCAGACAGTGAAATGGATTTAACCGGCCCAGCGGCGGGACACGATCTGCTGAAAACTGCCGACGATCCAACGGGTACTAAGAGCCTTGGCACTTGGAACAATTGCGGGCAAGGCGAGACCCCCTGGGGTACTTACCTCACTTGCGAAGAAAACTTCAATGGCTACTACTCTTCGTCTGACCCCGATGTGGAAATCGCGCCTGAATTGACTCGCTACGGCATTTCGTTCGTTGACTGGGGTTACGGTTGGGCGAAAGTTGACGAACGCTTCGATATTTCCAAACACCCAAATGAAGCCAATCGCTCCGGCTATGTTGTCGAAATCGACCCCAAAGACCCAAACTCAACGCCTAAGAAACGCACCGCTCTCGGGCGCTTCAAACATGAAAACGCTGAAGTAGTTCTGTCTAAAAGCGGGCGGATTATTGTCTATATGGGTGACGATGAACGCGGAGAATTTCTCTATCGCTATGTTTCTGATAAAACTTACATTCAAGGAGATGATCACAGTGATCTTTTGAACAAAGGGACACTCTACGCAGCACGATTCATTAAACACCAAATTGGCGAATGGCTTGCCCTAACGCCCGAAACAACTGGCATGACGCGCGCTGAGATTTCCATTCATACCCGCCTTGCAGCCTCCAAAGTCAAAGCGACCACGATGGATCGACCAGAATGGGTGGCAGTGAACCCCAACAAAACAGAAGCCTACTGTGCCCTGACCAACAACAAAAACAGAGGGCGTAAACCAAATAGGGGAGGAGACGATACTCCCGTTGGTGGTCCAAACCCTAGGAGGAAAAACCTCTATGGCCAGATCGTACGCTGGGTTCCGCACAACAATGATCACGGCTCAGATCGCTTTGATTGGGACCTTTTTGCTATGGCTGGTAACCCAACCAATCAAGAGGGTCTTTATGCTGGTTCAGACAATATCACCTCTGACAATATGTTCAATTCTCCTGATGGCTTGGCTTTCGATAGGTCTGGCAGACTGTGGATCCAAACCGATGGCAAGACATCCAATGAAGGTCGGTTCGAAGGCATGGGTAACAATCAAATGTTAGTAGGTGATCCACAAACCGGAGAAATACGTCGTTTTATGGTTGGCCCCAATGGGGCGGAGATTACAGGTCTTTGTTGGTCACCCGACCAAAGGACACTTTTTGTGGGCATTCAGCACCCTGGAGAAAAAAGCGCGAGCACCTTTCCTCAGGATGGTACAGGCGTGCCAAGGTCAGGGATCATTGCGGTTACGAGAGAAGACGGCGGCCTTGTTGGCTAAACTTCTCTAGCCTCGTCTGGCACGGTTGGCTTCGCAAGCTTACTTTCTCGCCAGGCAATGTAACAGCTGGAGCAAGCGATAATTGCTGCCCCTAACCAAACCCAAATTTCCGGGACTTCGCCAAAGAAAACAAAAGCGGCCAGCGCTGCAAAGGGCAATCGCAGATAGTCGATTGGAGTAATCACCGATGCCTCTGCCAAGCGAAAAGCCCGCACCATACACTGATGGGCCAGGAAGGCGATGAAGCCAAGGATTGCTGCCTTTATCAGCAGCTCGTTTGAAACCGGCTGCCAAAAATACAAAGCCGGCCCCAGCGAATAAACGGACATAAAGGCTCCCATGATAAACAGCATAGTGTTGGGCCGTTCTGTGCCGCTTAGATTTTTCACAAAAAGCAAAGAAGCAGCGATGAAGAATGCTGCCAAAATTGGTAAGAAATCCAATGCGCTCAATGTGACTTGGCCGGGGCGCAAAATGATCAATGCTCCAATAAAACCGACGGCGGTCGCCGACCAACGGCGCAGGCGGATTTTTTCTTTCAAGAAAATAGCGGCACCAATCAAAGCAAAGAACGGCATGGTGAATGACAGCGCGGTTGCCTTTGCCTGAGGCAGGTACGTCACCGAATAGAACCAAAGGTACATGGCTACTACGCCTGTTAAGGATCTCAGAAAATGTCTGCCCAAACGGTCAGTTTGAAACAGCTTCTTGCCATCAACGACGATAAAAGAGCAAATCACCAGCCAGCCAAAAAAGTTGCGAAAGAAAACCGCCTGGGCAGGATGCGTGCCTTGGCCGATATCCCGTATTAAGACATTCATGATTGCAAAGATTGCCCCTGAGGTCGTCATTAGAATGGCTGCTCGCACAACCGGGCTGATCTTCAGCCACCTAGAAAGAAAAATTGGTCAATCCTTAACTTTGCAACGTCTCGGCCATAAGATAGACCTATTTGGCCAATAAACCACTCTGACTTCAGAAGACAGATGGAATTTCATGATAAAAACGCGGCTATCTATTTTTACGTTGCTTTGGACACTGCTCATTTTGCCGACTACCGCCCTTGCAGAAGGTTCATTAGAGCGGATCAATTGCAAGAAACCAACGACCCAAGCCTACAAACTAATTTGCAACGATCCTCACCTCAAATCCCTGGCAGTACGAATGGCGAAGTCTTTTTCAGGATTGAGACAAAGACTGATTGATCAAGCGAAACCAGCTTTAGACCTGGAACAAAAGGCTTGGACAGTTTTTAGAGACAGCGATTGTGATACCGCCTTTAACAAACCCTTCAAGGGGCCACAGAAGAGGCCTAAACGGCTTTGTTTAACCCGGCATTTTGAGGCACGTTTGCTAACCTTGGAAGGTCGGCTTAAAACGCTCGGAAGTAGCAGGGTCAGTAAATCAGCGAACCTTAGAAAAGCAACAAAGCTGTTGCCCTTTGGCAGTTACCACCTCACGGCTCAACACGGCACCAAATCACAGGTTACTGCTAACTTGACCTTTGATTCTGACCGCATTGTTTTGGGCGATAAGCTCTGCCTCTCCCCTTCGATCCAACCTTATGGCGTTGAGAACTATTTCTTTTTCAAAAACAATTTTGGCATCAAAGACCCCGGTCTCTTCGGTTGGTCAAATCGATCCGGTGCGCGCTCCCTAGCGCTCGAGGTGCGATGTGGCGCTGGTGACCTTGGTTATGCCAGTGTTTTTCTTGTGGGCAAGCCAGGCACACTGGGTTTGATGATCGACAAGTCAACGTTTCTAACGTTCAAAAAGCAATAACAGAAATTAAACTGGCCAAATTCGTCTCGTTGCCAATCGGACAACAGCTTGGTCTTTTGCTTCGATTGGAGAAGTCGACTCGATCAATGTCACGTGGCGATGATTTCCTGTCGACGTCAGATATTTATGTATAATCCCAAATTCTTCTTGGCTTTGAAGCGACGGCCAAAATTCTTGAACCAGCCACGATGGTATAGCTTGGTCAGATAGATCGCTCGCAAAAACCTGAAGACTCAGGCAATCGGCTGTTATCACTGGATCTCCATTTGAGACTTTACCGTCTCGATCCCTCACCCATTCCATCGAAGCAATATACATGTCGGGGTTTGCACGGCAGCCCATCATGGCTTTGGTTTCCGGTGGCTGGTTAGGTTTTATTTGCTGGGGCGAAGGGTCATAGAAAACACTTGAGTCTTCACCCCCGAACAACGCTATGTAACGATTGCGTCCATTTTCCCCGGTCCCTTCGGCACAATAATGCGCGGCCCAAGTATAGCCAGGCCTGGCCAGCTTTTCAGGGATGTGGATGCCATGAAACCAATCTAGATAGTCTGCCTCTTTTTCAGGAATGAGATCATATGCAATCAACCATAGTCCAGACATCAAAGACCCTTCTTGATGAGTTCACGTTCGCGCTCAAACATATAGTTTCGTTGAATGGGAACCGCATCCCTTTCCTTTGCCATCAGGAATTGGAACACCATGTTAGACCCATGGAGGAAACCCATTTCCACTGCACAAAGATAGAACTCCCACATCCGACAGAAGCGCTCATCATAGAGCGCCGCGACTTCGGCTCGATTGGCCTCAAACCGCTCCCGCCAGTGCTTGATGGTGTAGTAGTAGTGGAGGCGCAATACTTCCATGTCAGCGACCCAAAGCCCTGTTTGCTCTATGGCCGCAAAAGTTTCTGACAGGGCCGGAACGTAGCCGCCAGGGAAGATGTACTTGCGGATAAAAGGCCCCGTTGTGCCCGGCGGCGTCATCCGTCCGATGGCATGAATAAAAGCGATACCGTCATCTTTGAGAAGGCTGGATATTTTGTTGAAGTATTCCTCGAAGTAAGCGACACCAACATGCTCCATCATACCAACTGAAACCACGCGGTCGAATTTGCCTTCGAATTCGCGGTAATCCTGGATAACGAAATCGATTTTGTCAGCCACCCCGGCTTCTTCAGCCTTTTGAATGGCGATCTTGACCTGTTCATCCGAGACATTGATGGATGTCACGTGCGCACCAAGCTTCGCCAGATAGATGGCAAATGCGCCCCAGCCACCCCCAATTTCAGCGACCGTCATTCCAGGCTCGAGCTTTAGTTTGGACGCGGCATGGCGAATTTTGTTTGCTTGCGCTTGCTCCAAGGTCTCGTTTTCTGGATCAAGGAAGTAAGCACAAGAGTAATGCATATCCTCATCCAGAAAGAGGCGGTAAAGCTCGGTCGAAAGATTGTAATGATGCTGAACGTTTTTGGCCGCTTTGCCCAAGGGGTTAGATTGTTGAAAGCGTCGCATCTTGCGCCAGATCGCCCGCAACATTTTTTGGCTAGAGTGAGCCGCAAGCCCGCCACGATTGACTGAAAACAAATAAAGGAAGTCGTAACAGGTGCTACCGTCTTCAAACGTCAGTGTGCCATCCATGTAGGCTTCTGCGGCATAGAGTTCTGGATTTCTGCCAAGCTTACTTTCCAACACCGCACTGTGTAGTCTGATGGTCACCAAAGGGCCATTTTGGCCAGTTCCAAAAGTATGCAAATTGCCTTTAGAATCAAAAAGCTTAAGCTCAACATTGTGAATAAACTTCCTGAGTAGGCTGGTTAACAGTTTCATAGAGCTTCTCCTCAAAAGCTATAAGAGCACCTTAACCGACTTTACCGCGCTGGCTAGTCAATTCGATATATTAGCATTTCCTGGATTCTCGCTACTTACCTGTTTCAGGAAAGCCGGTGGCCCTCGACGAAACGTATTTGCCCGGTTTGTGCTCCGTCGGCGTTAAAAATGATCGGCGTCAGTGATTGTGCCAGAAGGGCTTCTTCCTCTTTCGTCAAGATACCGAAGTACTTCAGGACCTGACCCAAGGCCACTTCAGCGGCGCGGCCGTTGCCGTCTTCAGCCTTGATGGCAATGCCTAACTCTTGCTCTATCAAAGTCGCGCAATAGACCCCTTCTGCACCGGTTTTCATGATGGCTCGATCACCAACCACCTTCATAACGTCGGTACAGAACCTGCCGGTACCAGCGACCATGAAGGGCTCAGCCGCCATAGCTTTCATGATGGCAGCACAGGCTTCCTGGCGTCGGTCCGGCTGATCAGACGGATCGGCCATACGTGCAAAAGCCAGAGCCATATTACTGAGTGGCACTGCAATCGTTGGGATACCACAACCATCGGTCCCTCTTGGGGATTGTATGAGGTCCAGTCCAGTCATTTGCTCCAGGATACCCAATATTGATTGCTGAACCGGGTGAGCAAACTTGATGTAACCCTTTGTGTCATGGCCCATGGCTTTGGCTGCGGACAAAAAGCCCGTGTGTTTACCGGAACAATTGTTGTGAATGCGTTCTGGCGTAATTCCAGCCTGAACGAATTCAATCAGTTGCTGCTCACGAAATGGGAAATGCGGACCGCATTCAAAGTCATCTCTCGTGCATCCGATTTTCGCCAACCAGGCTTCGACTGTCGCGATGTGATCTGGTTCAGCATTATGACTGGCACAAGAAAGCGAGATTTCTTTTTGGGTAAGTCCAAACTTTTCATCGGCGCCAGACTCCATTAACGCCAATGCCTGCAAAGGTTTGATCGCTGAACGTGGGTAAACGGGTTGAAAAATATCGCCCTCTGCGACCAGCATTTCCCCTTTGACGTTCGAGACCGCGATCGAAACACGGTGTTTGCTTTCAACCATATCACCACGGTGAACTTCCACCAGGACAGGGGCTTCTTTGCGAGGGGCTGCATCAAGCATGGCTTTGCCTTTTTCTTTGTGCTAATCGCTGGCGCGAATTTTCAATTGGACGAGTTATCAGTTATGCGCGGTTATTTTGCAATGGGGGCAGAGGGTATTTCCAAGTCCCGCAATCTTGGCAACTTGATGAGATCGGCTCATGCCTTTGGGGCCTCTTGGGCATTCACTGTTGATGCGGCTCATGAAGAAAAGCAACTGCGTCAGGCGGATACATCTGGCAGCGCCGGGTCAATTCCCCTCTACGCCTTTGACAATCTCGAGCAGATGATCCTGCCCAAGGGTTGTGCTTTAGTCGGCATTGAACTGACCGACGATGCCATTGAGCTCCCGTCCTTCCGCCATCCCCGCTGTGCCGCCTATGTCCTGGGACCCGA
>Ga0055584_100001793_pt1 | contig 21078 bp, 15 predicted proteins | sample OSDHelmetaG_FD_58716 | JGI IMG/M metagenome (GOLD analysis project Ga0055584, IMG submission 58716) | Pelagic marine sediment microbial communities from the LTER site Helgoland, North Sea, for post-phytoplankton bloom and carbon turnover... | ecosystem: Environmental > Aquatic > Marine >...
CGCCAGGGCTTCCGCCCCCGACGCTTCGGCCGCCGCCAGGGCTTCCGCCCCCGACGCTTCAACCGCCGCCAGGGCTTCCGCCGCAGACGCCGACGCCGCGGCCAGGGCTTCCGCGGCCGATGCTTCGGCCGCCACCAGGGCTTCCGCCGCCGATGCTTCGGACGCCGCCAGCGATTCCGCCAACGCCGCCGCCGACTCCTTCGACTCCGCCGCCTGGGCTTCGGCCGCAGCCGCTCGCTCCTCGACCGCCGCGAGGGCCGCCTGGGCCGCCGCGGCCGCTGTCGCCGCCGACTCGTGGGCCTCGGCCAGCGCCGCCTCCGACGCCGCCCGCGACTCCGCCAACGCAGCCTCGGCCGCCGTTGCCCGCGCCGCCGCCTCGGACGCCTCGTCCGCGGACGCCGCCGCCACATCATCGGCCGCCGCCGCACGAGCCCGCGCGGACTTCAACTCAGCCTCAGCCGCCTCGAGCGCCGCCTGGGCCTCGGTCCGCGCGGTCTCCGCCGCGTCAGCCCGCCGCGCCGACACCGCGCCGCGGTCCTCGGCCGCCTGAGCACGCTCTTCGGCTTCGCTGGCGCGCTTCTCGGCCGCGCCGACCTCCCCGGCGCGCGTGGCCGCACGGGCCTCGGCGGCCTTGAGCGCACCCTGCAGCTCCTCCAGAGCATCCTCGGCGCTCTCTGCCCGCGACTCGAGCTCCGAGAGATCCGCCGACGATCCGCGGGCCCGCCCCTCGGCGGCCTTGCGGGCCGTCACTTCCATTGCGAGGCGCTGCTGAAGCTCGCCCACCCGCCGACGCAGACCGTCGGACGCGTCGTCCACCGGCGCGGCCAGTTCGGGCTTCGGCGCCTCGTCGGACTCCAGGTCGTCCAGGTCCAGTTCGCCGATGGACTGGTCCGGCGACGCGGATGCCAGCGCCGGGTCCGGCACCATGTCGGGCTCGGGCTCGCCGATGGGATCGAGGGTGCCGTCGAAGTCGACGGCCGCCGGCGCGAACACGCCGGAGAACCAGTTCGTCAACTGGTTGCTGAGCGCTTCGGCATCCAGGGGCTTCAGCAGGTAGAGGTCCGCGGGCTCCTCGGAGAAGGCGTGAGCGACGAGGCCGGCCGCCCCCAGTCCGCCGGACACAACCACCACGCGGCAGCCCTCGGACCAGCCCGCCGCCGAAATGAGCGTCGCCGCCTGCAAGCCCAGGTCGTCGTCGCCGTTGACCACGACGAGTCGCGGCCGCGCCTCGGCGCACTTCGCCCAGGCGCCGTCCACGGCTCCGCCGGACTCGACCGGCCACTCGCGCCCGACCAGGGCTTCGACCACCCAGTCCAGGGTCGAGCCGTCGGCGTCGAACACGAGGGCGCGAGGCTGGGGACCGTCGGTCCCGATGCGCTGATCAGACACGATCCGACTCCCCGCTCCAGAAGCCCCGGTCCCAGTCGCCGACAGCCGCCTTGGTAAACGCCGCGACCACCCAGGGCAGGTCGGGCTTCAGCATCCGCAAGTGAGCCAGGTACCGCCGCGCCAGCGCGCCGTCCTCCTGCTCGCCGGCGATGCGCGCCAGGAACTCCAGCGCGCGGATGTTTCGCGGGTCGTGGGCGAACGCTGCCTTCAGCAGGTCGACGCCGTCCCCGTGCTCTTCGAATCCCTCGCCCCGCAGCCTCCAGAGGGCCCAGCCCAGGTCGGCGAGGATCGGCGACGACGCCGGTCGGCTGGCCCGAAGCTCCGCCAGCAGCGGCACGGCGTCGGCGAAGCGCCCGGCGTCCACGTGGGCGCGGGCGGTGTCCTCCTGGCTGCCGTCCAGCGACCGATCGGCGTCGTCGTCTTCGGGCATCTCGCCCCGCAGCAACCGCTGCTGGTCCTTCGACGCCCGGCGGCGACTCCGGCCGACCGAACCCATCTGCTCCAGCAGCCAGATCAGCTGCACCAGGTTTCCGCCGGTGTCCCCGACATCCCGGAACAGCTGGTCCAACGACTTCTGCTGCCCCCGCAGCAGGTCCGGCACCCGGTCCAGGGGCGCCGCCAGGCCCAGGGCCTCGCACACTTCGGTCAACGCGGGGCGGCCGAGCAGGTCGCCGGCCTCGGGATCCGTCAGCTCGTCGATGATCGCCGGCATGGCCACGTGCTCGCAGACGCCCGTCCACAGCGCGGCCAGCACCTCGATCGCCGGCTGCAACCCGGGGTCGATCGCTTCGGCCAGCGTGTCCGGCCGGGTGGTGAACAGCCAGGTGCCGTCGGGCCACGCCAGGGGAGCCGCGAGGATGCGGGCCAGCTCGGCCTTGTGGTGCTCCTGCTGGCCGGCGGCGTCCAGGAGGTCGGCGTCGATGAGCGCCTGCTCCAGGGCATCGCCGGGGCCGAGGCCGTCCATCAGCTCGCGCAGGGGAGCCTTGGCGACGCGCCCCGATCGGGTGAGCGTCCGCTCCAAGGAGTCCGACGGCACGTCGGACCAGTAGCCGATGGGCCGGCCGCGCAAGAAGAAGATGCGCCGGCCGTGATCCTCGCGGCGCACTTCCAGCACGCCGGTGCGACCCGCCCGATGCAGGCCGAGCACAGCCGCAACCCAGGTGCCGATCCGATGTCGCTGCTCGCCCAAGAGGACCTCCCGTCGCCGGGCGGAGCCCAGGCTCCCTCACCCTATCGACCGCGAAGGCAAACCCTCAAGCCGGTGGCCCGCAGGGGCCGGGCGGGGGGGTCCACCTCGGCCCTGATTGGCCCGCCGAGCGGGGCTCTTGCGGCGCCTTCGGCTGCTACTGTTTTCGGCCGTGGTCGGGTCCCCGAAAAACCGCAAGCTCAGCGAACTCCTCCGCGGAGGCGCTCTCCCGCCCGCGGCCGCGCTGGAGCTGGGCATCAGCCTCGGCGTTGCACTGCAGCGCGCCCAGGCCGCCGACGCCGCCTCGCCCCTGCCGCCCCAGCGGGAGCTCGAGCCCGACACGATCGCGGTCGCGTCCGACGGCACGGTGCCCACCGCGGACCTGGGGCGGTCGTACGATCTGGGCGGCGTCGAGTCCCACCGCAGCGCGGCCTACGACGCGCCGGAGGTCCTCAGCGGCTTCGATCCGTCCGACGCGTCCCACGTCTTCTCGGCCGGGGCCCTGCTCTACGAGGCGTTCCTGGGCGAGCCGCTGTTCGCGTCCGGCGATCTCGCCGGGGCTCGGCGCATGATCAGCCGAGGCCTCGCTCGAACCCTGGAGCGCCGCGACGTGGCCGGACGCCTCGATGCCCTCGTCACGGGCCTCGGTGCCCTCATCGTGCGCTGCCTGGCCGAAGAGCCCGAAGACCGCTGGGTGGGCGGCGCGGCCCTCGCCGCCGAATTGACCCGGCTGCGGGGCCAGGTGATCGAGCCCCCCTTCGCCCTGGAGCGCTGCCTCGCCGCCCGCCCCATCGCCCCGCCCCCGCCGTCGGCCGCCGTCGTGGCCCCCCCCGAGCCGCCGTCGTTCCTCTCGGGCATCTCGGGCCTCGCCCTCCGCTCCCAGCCCGGCATCTCGTCGGACGAGCTGGAGAAGGCGTTGGCGTCCAACGCGGCGCTCCCCATCGCAGAGCCCGGAGAGACCGACAGCGCGCGGATCCAGCGGGACCTCCGCAGCGCGGTGGCCGGCTCGGTGGCCGTGGACTTCGACCTCGAGGAGCGGAAGCGCAAGGTCGAGCAGCCCCTCCTCAGCCTGGAACACCGGACCCGCAAGGCACCCGCCGAGCCCCCCCAACGCCTGACGCCGAAGCCCCTGTACAAGGAGGAGACCTTCGCCGGGGCCTTCCGCTGGTTCCTCACGCGCGTGTCGATCTGGGGGGGGCTGCCCCTCGCGGCGCTGGCCGCCTGGGCCTACTTCGGCGCCACCCCCTCGGTCACGAACGCCCAGGCCCGCAAGGTGTGGGACGCACTGCCCGAGGTCGCACGGGCAGGCCTGCCCGAGCAGCGGCAGGAGGCCATCGCCAACTGGTGGGCCCAGCGACCCCACAGCGGCCTGTTGACGCCCGCGGGCGACGCCCTGCTGACCGCCTTGCCCGCCGCCTGGGTCGACGCCGCCACCGCAGGCCCCAGCAAGCCCGAGCAGCCCCTCACCCCGGGAACCCCGGCGCCGGCGGGCATGGTCACCGAGGCCAACGCCTGGGTGGGCGGTGGTTTCGAGCCGCCCGCCGGCCTCGGCGCGCTCAAGCTCGACATCGACCAGGCCGACCGGTCCGTCAGCAAGGTGGTCACCGCGAAGATCACCGCGCGGGGTGGTGCGTCAGCCGAAGCCTTGGCGGCCGCCCGGGGCGAGGCCGCGCCGGCCACCTCCGGCCCCCGGTCCGCCGACGGATTCACGAGCGAAGCCTTCTTCCTGGAGCCGGGGCAGTACGACGTCGCGTTGACCTACGACGAGGGCGGCGACGCGGGCGTGCACACCGGCGCCATCAAGCAGCTGCGCGTCAACGCGGGCCACACGACCCGGGTCCACGGCGTCATCACCGCCCCCGTGGGCTTCGTGCGGCTGCACTTCGGCTCCGAGGAGGCCGAGCGCTCCGAGCACGTCTCCCTCGCCGCGTTCGGCGCCGGCGACGATCCCGTCTGGACGGGCCGCGGGGGCGCCTGGTTGCCGGTGCCGTCGGGCACCGTGCGCGTCCGGGCGGTGCACGACGACGGCCGGCACCGGCCCACGGAAGTCTGGATCGACGACGTCGTGGTGCCCGAAGACGGCGGCAAGCTCGAACGCCGCCAGGAGGTGCCCCTGGGCGAGCAGCTCAACCCCACCGGGCCGGGGGTTCGGGTCGAGGTCGTGAACCTCGGCCGGGACGTGAGCGAGCAGTCCCAGGTGCTCCTGTATCGCCAGGGCGCCAACCCCGCCGCCGCCCCGGCCCTGCACCGGGGCCGCGGCGCGTTCTACTTCGACGCGCACCCCGGCGAGTACGACCTGCGGGTGGTGTTCGAGCCGTCGTCCAAGGTGCTCGACCTGCGCGGCGAGGCCATCGTCCAGGAAATGGTCGTGGCCGAGGAAGGAGTGACCCGGCTGACCGTCGACGTCGAGCTGCCGTACGGGACGGTGGACCTCGTCGCCACCCGGGACGGCGAGGACTGGAGCGAGCTGGTGCGGGTGGTGCTCATCAACCCCGGCGCCCAGTTCGAGGGCTCGCGGCGCGTGGCCGACTTCGAGGCGGGGGAGCCGTTGCCCGTGCCCGTGGGCACCTGGGACATCCACGTCCTGGCGAAGGGCCCGTCCGGCTTGCGCCACGAGACGTTCCCATCCGTGACGCTGCGGCACGGCATGACCTGGGCCCAGCGATTCGATCTGGGCGATGCGTCCTGGACCGCGGAGCGGCCGACGCGCTGAGCCCCTGAGGCTCAGGCCATCTGGTCGCGGACCGCCTGGGCGAGGGCGACGAGGCCGCCGATGGCCAGCAGCACGAGCAGCATCGTCAAGCCGACGTCGCTGGGCTTCACGTCGGGGCGAGGCGCCGGGGCGTGGGTGTCGAGGACTTCGCCGTGGGACGAGCCGCCGCGCTCCTCGTGGCCGCCGACTTCCTCGACGGGGATCGGGCCGGCGTTGGGGCCGGCTTCGGCCCCGTGGCCGTGGGCATCACTCGCGGGGGCCGCGTGGTCGTGGCCGTCGGCCGCGGGGGCCGCCTGGTCCTGGCCGTCGGCCGCGGGGGCCGCGTGCTCGCCCGCCGCCTCGTGGACCTCCGCGGCGTGTCCGCCCTCGTGGTGGTCGGCCAAGGCGGCCGCGGGGAGCAGGAACAGGACGGCGGCGAGGAGGCGGGTGGCGTTCACGGCAGGTCTCCGGAGATTGCGGCCCGGACTGTGTTCGGTGGGCCGGCCGTCGTCAAGTCTCGCGGGGTCGAGCCCCCCCGGCGGGGCGGGCTACTGGGCCGCGAAGGGCGGCACGACGAAGTAGATGCTGCCCTCGTCCAGGATCGCCGAGTTGCCGCGCACCGTGAACTCCAGCCGGTACGTCTGCACCGCGCTCTGTTCGGGCGCGAAGTCGTTGTCGTTGGCGAAGACCGTCCAGCAGACCCCGGTGCCCGGGGCCGCCTCCACGTGGGAGTCGGGGTGGCCGTCGCCGTCGGTGTCGGTGGTGGGGATGCTCAAGGAGCAGTCCGGCGTGCCGTCCCCGTCCAGGTCGGTGCCCGCGTTGTCGATGGCGAGGTGGTTCACGAACGGCATCGCGTCCCCCGAGTCGCCCGGCACTTCGGTCAGCTCGATGGTCGTGGTCATCAAGACGTCGCCGATGATCTCCAACACCGCGTCGGTCACGGGCCCCACCACCGCCGAGTTTGCTCCTGAGCGCACGAACGGCTGCCCCGAGGAGTCCAGGGAGCCGGCCGCCGTCGCCAGGGCCTCGAGGTCGCTCTGCGCGTCGCTGCTGCCGCCCGCGTTGATGCCCACAAAGTTGATGCCCTGGGCCTGCAGGGCCGCCCCCGCCGTCGCCGCCGAGACGCCGGGGCAGTTGTCGCACTCGTCGGGCTCGTCGGTGATCTCGATGAGGACCTTCACCGCGTCGGGCCGGAAGCCCGGGCAGCCCACCCCGCTCGACGCGCAGCCGCTCAGTTCGTCGGGCGCGCACAAGGACGGGTCCGCCATGCACTGGGCCGCGCGAAACACCACCTCGTCACTGCCCGAGCCGGTGCTGCCGGGGATCGAGTTCGCCGTCGCCGCGGGGCTCGGGTTGATGGACTGGTTGTTCTCGACGGCCTCGGGCACGAAGACGAACTGCGGCGGGAAACCCACGAACTCCCAGTCGCCGCTGCCCCCGAACTCGCCCGAACCCGACCACATCGAGGGCACGCATTCGTACAGCGCAGGGCTCTCGATGCACTCGCCATCCAGGCTGCATACCTCGTCGGACCCGCACTCGGCGTCCTCGACGCAGGGCACCCCGGCGCTGTCGCAGGTCAGGTCGTTGATGATCTGGGTCGCCGCCGACTTCATGGCCGCGATCTCCGCGTCCATGGAGCAGGTGTGGTCCAGCAGGACGTAGAGGTCGACGAGCTGGAAGTTCGTGGTGGTGGCGATCGTCCCGTCGGTGGGGGCCGTCGGGATGCGCGTCGGCGCCACGAAGACGAGGTCCCCGTTGTTCGCGGGGTTGTCGTTCGGGTCGTTGGGGTCGGTGCCCAGGGCGTGCTCGAGCAGGTCGTCGGTGCCGTCGCCGTCGGTGTCGGCCGAGGTGGGGCTGCTGCCGTTGGCGGCTTCGAACTCGTCGGACAGCAGGTCGTTGTCGCTGTCGCTGTCGAGGCTGTCGATCAGGCTGTCGCCGTCCGTGTCCACCGCGCCTTCGACGCTGTCGGGGATGCCGTCGTCGTCGCTGTCCAGGTCCAGGTTGTTGGGCCGGCCGTCGTTGTCGTGGTCGAACCCGCCTTCGATGGAGTCGGGGATGCCGTCGTTGTCGCTGTCCAGGTCCTCGTCGTTGGGGATCCCGTCGCCGTCGACGTCGCCGTCGCCTTCGATGGAGTCGGGGACGCCGTCGTTGTCCGAGTCCGGGTCGAGGAAGTCGGGGATGCCGTCGCCGTCGAAGTCGCCGGTGCCCTCATCGGCGTCCAGCATCCCGTCGTCGTCGGCGTCCACCTCCTGGGAGTCGAGCCGGCCGTCGCCGTCGGCGTCGCCACCGCCTTCTTCGGCGTCGGAGATGCCGTCGCCGTCGGAGTCGTCGTCGCGGAAGTCGGGCACCCCGTCGTTGTCCGTGTCGTAGGGAGGCGTCTGCAGGTCCAGGTCGCCGGCTTCGGCCTGGTCGGGGATTCCGTCGTTGTCCGAGTCCAGGTCTTCGGCGTCGGGCGTGCCGTCCCCGTCGGTGTCCACGTCCTCAGACTGCCCCTCGTCCTGGTTGCTGATCGAGTCGCCGTCGACGTCGTCGGGCCCCTCGGTGGCGTCGTCGTCGTCGTCGCCCGGGTTGGCCGAGTCGTCGTCGTCCGCCGCGTCGTCGTCGTCCCCGCCCGAGGAGCCGATGACCTGGCCGAAGCAGCCGGTGCCGAGGAGGGCGAGGAGGAGCAGGAGAAGCAGGCGGTTGAACATGCCGCGCACGCTATGCGAGCGCGCGATCGGGGCCAAGAGCAGCCGGGGAGGACTTGTTGCGGAGATGTGCTTCCGCCCCCCGCGCGGGGCCGGATCCGGCCACCAGAAGCCGTCGACAGCGTTTCGGGGGCGATCGTAGGGTGGAATTCTGGCTTTCGTTCGATGAGGGCCGGCGAACGCGGGGAGCGGGTGGCTGGACGAGGGGACAAGCTGGATGTTCGGATCCTGGCCACGGCAGTGGAGCAGGCCCTCGACGCGATCGAGGTGATCGACAGCCAGCACCGCATCGTGTTCGTGAACCCGGCCTGGGAACGCCTGACCGGCTGGGCCGAAGCCGAGGCCATCGGCCAGACGCCCAACGAACTGCTGGGCAGCGGCCACCACAGCCCCGAGCAGCTGGGGGCCATCCAGGCCCGACTGGACTCCGGCGAGCCCTGGACGGGGCGACTCGTCAGCCAGGCCCGCGATGGCCGGCAGCTCATCCAGGAAGTCCACGTGGCCCCCCTGGCCGGCGGCGACGGTGCCGTCGAACACTTCGTCGCCATCCGTCGAGACATCAGCGACCGCCTCCGAGTCGAAGAAGAGCTCGCGCACAACGCCACCCACGACCCCCTCACCGGCCTCGCCAACCGCGTGCTGTTCGTGGACCGCGTCCAGCATGTGATCGACCGGGGCCAGCGGGCCCCGGCGCCGTTGTTCGCCCTGATGTTCGTGGACCTGGACCGCTTCAAGCTCGTGAACGACAGCCTCGGCCACTCCGCCGGCGACGAGCTGCTGCGCGAGCTGGCCCGGCGCCTTCAGGGCTGCGTCCGCCCCGCCGACACCGTCGCCCGGCTGGGCGGCGACGAGTTCGCCATCCTGCTCGAAGATCTCGCCCGCGTCGGCGACGTCTACCGCCTCGCCCGCCGCGTCCTGGCGGTGTTCGAACAGCCGTTCGCGGTGCAGGGACACGAGCTGTACAGCGCCGGTTCCATCGGCATCGCCATGAGCTCGACGGGCTACCGCGAGGCCGCGGGCCTCCTGCGCGACGCCGACGTCGCCATGTACCGGGCCAAGGCCCAGGGCGGCGGTCGCTTCGAGGTGTTCGACCGGGCCATGCGCTACAAGGCCCGCGCGCGGCTGATGACCGAGTCCGCCCTCCCTCCCGCGCTGCAGCGCCAGGAGTTCGTCCTGCACTACCAGCCGGTGTTTGGCGCCGACGGGCAGACGCCCTCGGGGGTCGAGGCGTTGGTGCGGTGGCAGCGGCCCGGCGTGGGCCTGGTCGGCCCGGAGTTCTTCATCGGCGTCGCCGAGGAGACGGGCCTGATCATCCCCCTGGGCCACGCGATCCTCGAGGAAGCCTGCCGCCAGATGGCCGACTGGGGGCGTCAGGTGCCAGGGCTCGTGGGCGGACAGGTCGCGGTGAACCTGTCGGCGAGGCAGTTCGTGCAGCCCGACCTCGTCGAGCAGATCCAGGCGACCCTGGAGCGCACCGGCCTCGCGCCCGGCCAGCTCCGCCTGGAGGTGACCGAGAGCGTCGTCATGCAGGACAGCGAGCGGGCCCAACGAGCTCTGCAGCGGCTGTCGGACCTGGGGATCCACCTCTCCATCGACGACTTCGGGACCGGGTTCTCGTCCCTGGGCCGACTGCACCAGTTCCCCCTGCACACCCTGAAGATCGACCGCAGCTTCATCTCCGGGCTCGACGGCCCAGGCACCGCCAAGGAGTCCGAGGCGATCGTGAAGACCGTGATGACGCTGGCCGACAGCCTCGGCCTGGACGTCGTGGCCGAGGGGATCGAGACCTCCGAGCAGCTCAAGCGATTGCAGGTGCTGGGGGGACCGCAGATCCAGGGCTACCTGCTCGGCCGACCCATGCCCCCCGAGGCCCTGGTGGAGCACCTCCAGAAGATGGCCGACGAACGCGCCCAGGCCGCTTCCTGAGCCAGGGCCGTCACACCAGCGGCGGCCCCGTGAGCCAGGCGACCAGCGCCCAGCGCTCCCCGGCGAGCACCGGCGCCACGCGGTGCCGCAAGAAGCTGGGGAAGACCAGCGCCGCCCCCCGCTCCCGAGGCAACGCGACGCCCCCGTCGAACTCCAGGTCCCCGCCGGCAAAGTCGTCGGGGTCGGACAGCAGCACCGTGACGGAGAGCTTGCGGCGCGCGGCGGGCCCCGGCCCCAGGTCGATGTGCCACCCGTACCCGTCGCCCGGTCCGTAGCGCAGCAGCTGCGGCGCTTCCCAGGCATCCACCGCGAATCCCCAGGTGCCCGCAACTCGCGGCAAGAGCACGGCTTCGAGGCGCTCCCGGACGCCCGGCGGCCAGCCCGGGTACGCCGTGTCCACCCGGCGCCCGGCGCCCCCGTCGGCTTCGGCGACGATCCCGCCTTCGTGCCACTCCCCCGCCGCCGCGCGCAGCGAGGCCCGGGCGGCTTGGTCCAACACCCGCCGCAAGGTCAGGATGACGGTGGGCTGGGGGGCAGTGGACACCGGCGCAATCTACCGTGCCGAATCGCCCGGTCCGCCGGTCCTCTGGGCGCCGCGGCACGGACTGCGGCCTGCCCCGCCGGCGCGCTGGCGTGGGCCCGGTCGATCCGGCAATCTCCCCTCCCCCGGATTCAGGAGCCACATGAAGCTCGCGACGCTCGACAATGGAACCCGCGATGGCCAACTGGTCGTCGTCCGCCGCGACGGCAGCCACTTCCTGCCCGCCGGCACGACCCTGCAGGCCGCGCTGGACGATTGGGAGGGCATCCTTCCGCGCCTCACCGAGCTGGCCGCCCAGGTCGAGTCCGGGGGCGAGGCCCTGGACGTCGGCCGCCTCCTGGCCCCGCTGCCCCGCGCCTACGAGTGGATCGATGGCTCCGCGTACATCAACCACATCGTGCTGGTCCGCAAGGCCCGCGGCGCCGAGCCGCCGGAGACCCTGGAGACCGACCCCCTCGTCTACCAGGGGGGCTCGGGTGTGATGCTGCCGCCGACGGCGGATCTGGAGCTCGTCGACCCGGCCTGGGGCCTCGACTTCGAGTCGGAGATCTGCGTGATCCTGGGCGACATCCCGCGGGGCACGAAGGCCGCCGACGTCGGCCGGTACGTGCGCCTCGTCATGGTCTGCAACGACGTCACGCTGCGAAACCTGATCCCGGCCGAGCTCAAGAAGATGTTCGGCTTCTTCAACAGCAAGCCGGCGACGGCCTTCTCCCCCTACGCCATCACCCCCGACGAGCTCGGCGACGCCTGGCAGGGCGGCCGCCTGCACCTGCGGATGGACACGCGCCTCAACGGCGACGTGGTCGGCGCCGTGGACGCGGGCCCCGAGATGCACTTCGGCTTCTTCCAGATCATCGAGCACCTCTGCAAGACGCGGGCATTCACCGCGGGGACCATCGTGGGCTCGGGCACGATCTCCAACGCCGATGAGTCGGCGGGCATCTCCTGCCTCGCCGAGCGCCGCATGCGGGAGATCATCGCCGACGGCTCGCCGACGACGCAGTTCCTGTCCGCCGGCGACGTCGTCGAAATCGAGATGCTGGACGCCGACGGCCACAACCTCTTCGGCACCATCCGCAACACGGTGGTGCCGGCATGAGGCTCTACAGCTACTGGCGCTCGTCGTGCTCCTGGCGCGTTCGCATCGGGCTGTCGTGGAAGGGCCTGGACTACGAGACAGTGCCCGTGCACCTGGTCCGGGACGGAGGCGAGCAGAACGCCGCCGACTACGCCGACCGCAACCCGCTGCGGCAGGTGCCGTTGCTGGAGTGGACCGACGGGATCGGCACCCACCGCCTCGCCCAGTCCCTGGCGATCCTCGAGTACCTCGAGGAAGCCCACCCCCAGCCGCCGCTGCTGCCCCCGGGGCTGCACGAGCGCGGCCTCGTGCGCATGCTGGCCGAGGCCATCAACGCCGGCATCCAGCCCCTGCAGAACCTTCAGGTCATCCAGGCCCCCGAGCTGCCCGAGGGCCGCGAGTTCGCCCACCGGATGATCCAGCGCGGCCTCGACGCCCTGGAGCGCATGGCGGCCCACCACGCCGGCGACTTCCTGGTGGGGGACGCGGTCTCCCTCGCCGACGTGTGCCTCGTGCCCCAGCTCTACAACGCGCGCCGATTCGGCTGCGACGAGTCCGGCTGGACGACCCTCCTGCGGGTCGAGCAGCGCTGCACCCAGATCCCTGCCTTCCAGGCGGCCCACCCGGACCGCCAGCCCGACGCCCAACCCGCCTGACCCCGGAGCCATCGCCATGTCCCTGGAGCCCCTCGGCCTCGTCAAGATCGACTCGATCCACTACTACGTCCGCGACCTGGAGCGCAGCCGGCGGCTGTTCGTCGACCAGCTGGACTTCGCGGAGATCGGTGGCTCGTCGCCGGAGATGGAGCAGCGCGGACGCCAGCGCAGCCGGGTCTTCCAGGCCAACGACATCATGTTCGTGTTCATGGAGCCGACCGAAGACGGCGGCCGGGCCTGGCGCTTCCTGAACAAGCACCCCGAAGGCGTGGGCACGATCGTCTTTCAGGTCGAGGACGCGGACAAGGCGTTCCGGCTGCTGGAGGCCCGCGGCGGCACGATGATGTCGGACGTCAAGACGTTCACCGACGACGGCGGCTCGCTCAAGACGTTCTCCATCACGACCCCGTTCGGCGACTGCACGTTCCGGTTCGTGGAGCGGCGCGGCTACCAGGGCATCTTCCCGGGCTTCACCGCCCACGAGACGCCGAAGGGCGGCAGCAACCGCTACGGCTTCACCCACATCGACCACGTGACCTCGAACTTCCCGACGCTCGCGCCGGCGCTGCTGTGGATGGAGCACGTGCTGGGGCTGGAGCGGTACTGGGACATCGCGTTCCACACCGACGACGTGGCCGGGCCGACGGAGAAGGGCTCGGGCCTCAAGTCGGTCGTCATGTGGGACCCCTACTCGGGGATCAAGTTCGCCAACAACGAGCCCATGCGCCCCAACTTCAAGCAGAGCCAGATCTCGCTGTTCTCCGAAGATCACCGGGGCTCAGGCGTCCAGCACACCGCCCTGGCGGTGCCCGACCTCATGAGCACGGTGGCCTCGTTGCGGGAGCGGGAGATCGGCTTCATGCCCACGCCCGGCACCTACTTCGACGCGCTGCCCGAGCGCCTGCAGACCACCGGCATCCTGCGCATCGACGAGGAAATCGAAGACCTCCGGAAGCTGGAGATCCTCATCGACGGCGAGGCCGAGCACGCCTACCTGCTGCAGATCTTCCTCAAGGAAGCCGCCGGGTTGCACGGCGACCCCGAGGCAGGCCCGTTCTTCCTGGAGATCATCCAGCGCAAGGGCGACAACGGCTTTGGCGGCGGCAACTTCCGCGCCCTGTTCGAGAGCATCGAGCGGGACCAGCGGGCCGCTGGCCGGATCGCCTGACGTGGAGCGGCTGCAGCTGGGCGACGTCCCGCCGAAGCACCACATCAAGTTCGAGCAGAACGGGCAGCTGCGGTGGGAACACTGCATCACCTGGGACGGGTTCGACGGGCCGTACACCATCGCGTACCGGGAGAACGGGCCGCACCGCTTGAGTGCCGCCGAGCCCCACCACGGCTGGGAGTTGCCCGAAGCGGCGCTGGCGTCGCGGCCGTTGCGACGGCGCCACTACCGCAGCGGGAGCCTGCAGGGCCGGGGGGGAGCCGCCGTCGATGCGCGGGTGCCGATGTTGTTCAACGACGACGTCGTCATCTCCATGGTTCGGCCCGACGTGCCCGACCCCGTCTACTTCAAGAACGCCGACGGCGACGACCTGTTCTTCGTGTTCGAGGGCACGGGCACCCTGCGCACGGAGCTGGGGGACTTGCGGTACGAGCCGCTGGACTACGTCTACGTGCCGCGGGGGATCCTGCATCGCTTCGTGCCCGACGAGGGAGTCGAGCAGACCTGGCTGTCCATGGAGTGCCTGGGCGGGATGCACCTGCTCAAGCAGTGGCGCAACGCCCTGGGCCAGCTCCGGATGGATGCCCCGTACTGCCACCGCGACTTCAAGAAGCCCGAAGGCGTCGCGCCGACGGACGAAGGCATCCGCGACATCCTCGTCAAGCGCAACGGATTCCACGGCTTCCGCGCGCCCCACAGCCCCCTCGACGTGGTCGGCTACGACGGGACCATCTACCCCTGGGTCTTTCCGATCTTGAACTTCCAGCCCCGCGCCGGCCTGACGCACCTGCCGCCGACGTGGCACGGGACGTTCGGTGCTCGCCGCGCCCTGATCTGCTCGTTCGTGCCGCGGGTCGTCGACTTCCACCCCGACGCGATCCCCTGCCCCTACCCCCACAGCGCCGTCGACATGGACGAGTTCCTGTTCTACGTCCGGGGGGACTTCACCTCCCGCCGCGGAGTGGGGCCCGGCTCCATCAGCCACCACCCCGCGGGCGTGCCTCACGGGCCCCACCCCGGCGCCTACGAAGCGTCCATCGGGACCCGGGACACGGACGAGATGGCGGTGATGATCGACACGTTCGGGGCGCTGCAGGCGACCGCCGCGGCCCTGGGGGTCGAAGACGTGGGCTACAACGAATCGTTCCTGCCCTGAGCGCGGCGGCCGGGGCTAACCTCGACGGTCCATGACGCGCAACCCCGAGCCCCTGGGCGCGTGGGGCCAGGACCCCCGCCACTTCGACCCGTCGAGCATCGCGCCGGCGCTGGCGGTGATGGATCGGTTCTTCGGCCCCGACGGCCCCTACCCCGTCGAGACGACGGGGGCCGAGCACCTGGCGGCGGGCCCCGTGCTGGTGGTGGGCAACCACAGCGGCGGCGTCGTGTTCCTCGACGGCTGGGGCTTCGCGTGGTGGTGGGGGACGCACATGTTCCCCCGGCGGCCCATGGGCTTCCTGGCTCACAAGATGTTCTTCGTCCGGCCCCGCATCGCCGAGCGCTTCGCGACGTGGGGCGCAGTCGAAGCCTGCCCCGACACCGCCATGCGCATCCTGCGGGACCACGGCCGCGACGCGTTGGTGCTGCCCGGGGGCGACGTGGATGTGTTCCGGCCCTACCGGGAGCGGCACCGGGTCTGCTTCGACGGGCGCCGCGGCTACGCCCGCATCGCGCTGCGGGCCGGCGTGCCCATCGTGCCCATGGCCAACACCGGGGCCCACGCGAGCCTGATCATCCTGCGCCGCGGGCGGCGGCTGGCGAAGGCCATGCGCTGGGACCGGGCGTTTCGCGCCCACGCGTGCCCCGTGTCGCTGACGTTCCCCTGGGGCCTGACGTTCGGGCCCGTGCCTCACGTACCCGTGCCGGTGCGCCTGCGGTACCGCTTCGGGCCCCCGGTGGAGCTGCCGAAGACGTGGCGATCGGCGGCGGAGCCGTCGGCCGAAGCGGTTGAGGAGTTGGACCGCCGGGTGCGGGCGGCCACCCAGGAGATCCTCAACCAGCTGGCGTGCGAGACGCCGTCGCTGGGCGAGCGGCTGACGCGGGGGCTGCGGCGGTAGCTGGTCCCGTGGCGCTCAGCCGCCGGGGACACTCACCGGCAGGCGGACCGCAGGGCGCCGACCAACGGCATCATCCGCTGCACCAGATCGGCCTTGCTGCGGTTGCCGTTGGTGACGATGGCGGCTGCGAGGCCGGTGTTCGCGTCGGCGAAGCCCAGGGTGCAGAACAACCCCGCGTGGCCGAAGCAGCCGTGGCTCGGGGTGATGCTGTAGAGCGACGGCAGCGCGGAGCCCACGAAGAAGCCGCGGCCCAGCGTGATCGGCGCCTGGTTCGTGCGGCACCAACCGCTGACCACGGGCTCCACCCAGCGGTCGATGGTGGACCGCGACAGGATCTTCTGGCCGTTGGCCCCGACGCCGCCCCGGACGAGCATCTCGTAGAACGCCGCGAGGGTGCCCGCGTCGGTGACCAGCCCGGCGCCGGGCAGCAGCGCCGCGGCGGTCGCGGGGTCGGCGATGAGGTCCTCGAGGCCGGCGGAGACCTCGAAGCCCGCGACCCGCACGGGCTTGCGGCCCAGGTAGTAGGTGCGCGCGCAGTGGTCCACCTCGTCGGGTCGGGCGCCAAACCGCAGGTTGGACAGGCCCGTCGGAGCCGCCAACTCACGGCGCAGGAAGTCGCGGAAGCTGCGGCCCGAGGCCCGCTGGACGATCTCGCCCAGGATCCAGCCGTACTCCAGGGGGTGGTACCGAATGGCCCCGCGCTTGTGGGACGGGGGGGCCGCCTCGATGGCGCCGACGAGGCCGTCCCAGTCGCCCCAGCGTTCCGGGGACGCACACAGCTCGTTGAGCAGGACGCCGCCGCGGTGGGTCAGCACGTCCAGGGTGGTGATGGCTTCCTTGCCGTTGGCGCCAAAGCCGGGCCACAGCTCCGCGATGGGGGCGTGGACGTCGAGCTGTCCTCGGTCTTCCAGGATGGCCAGGAGGATCGCGACGACGGCCTTGCCGGCCGAGAAGCTGGGGAACCGGGTCCACCGGTCGACGGCGAACTCGGGTTCGCCCTCGCGGAAGCCCGACGCGGTGCCCAGGGCTTCGTCCAGGACGAGTCGACCGTGGCGACGGACCACCAACTGGCCCCCGGGAAACAGGCCCTTGCGGTGCTGCCGCCGGAAGATCCGGACAGCCCGGGCCAGTTCGTCGGGGTCCACGCCCACCAACGGGGCATCGACCACCTCACCGTGGGGGTGGACGTGTTCGCTCAGGACGGAGGCGGCTTCGCTCATGCGGCTCCCGGTCGTCGTGCGCCAGTCATTGGCATATTTTACCAAATACGACGCCAACCCGGGGAACGCGTCGATCCACCCATGATCTCGTACCGGATCGGGGGTTCGGCAAGCCCCCATCTGGGCCGGCAGTACTGCGCTGTAACGTCCGGGGTGCGAGGCTGGACCCCTGCTCGTGCCCAGCCTCCGCGCCATCTTGTTGCTCGCCCTGCTCGCTTCGGGCTGTGCGCACAACGCCCCCGTGGACCCGACCCCCACGGCCACGCCCGCGCCCACCCCCACCCCGGCCCCCACGCCGACGCCGGGCCCCTCCCCCCAGGAGGACTTCCTCGGCCTCGCCGACCTGCCCTGCGCGGGCGGCAGCGAGGGATGCGCGGCCGAGGGCCCGTACCTGGAGGGCACCTGCTGCACCTTCGGGGACAACCTGGAGTACCTGTCCAGCGGCACGGGCAGCGAAGTCGTGGACGTCGAGTCCGATGGCGAGCACGTCTGGCTCTGCGGCGGCTTCGGCGTGCGCGTCGCCGACATCAGTGACCCCGCCAACCCCGACACCCAGGGGGGCGCCGCCCCCCGCTGCCAGCGCATCGCACTAGGCCCGCGGCTGGCCGACGGCACAAAGGTCTTCTGGCTCAGCCACCACGGCGACTCCTGGGTCAACACCCCATTCCTGGGCACCTACCAGCTGCGCCCCGATGGCTCGATCGACGAGGTCGACACCATCGCCGACCCCGACGTGCTGTTCGAAGGCATCGTCTGGCGCGACGAGCGGCTCTACGTGGCGGCTCACAACGGCGGCGTGCGGACCTACACGACCGACGGCGTCGGGCGCCCCACCCTGGAGTCGGTGACCGAGGGCTTCGCCAACGCGCTCAAGCTCGACGTCGACGACGCCCACCTCTACGTCATCGACGAGGACCGGCTGGTGGTGCTCGCCCGCGAGGACCGGTCGGTGGTCGGCGAAGTCGGGCTGGACGGCAAGGCCCGGGACGTCCACGTGTCCGGCGGCATCGCCTACCTGGCCCTGGGCAACAACGGCCTGCAGACCGTGGACGTCTCGGTCCCGGCCGCCCCCACCGTGTTGCGCCACGTCGAGACCGAGGGCTCGATCCAGGGAGTCCACGTCAGCGGGGACGTGGTCGCCACCGCCGCGTGGAGCCACGTCGCGTTGTTCGACCGGGAGACGCTCGCGCTCATCGCCTCGGACCGCACGACGCCGACGCCCGCGTTCGAGCAGGACCTGGGCGTGGCCATGGTCGACGACGTCGTGATGATCGGCGAGTGGGAGGGACTTCACACCCTGCGCTGGCGGCCCGGCTACGTGGGCCCCCAGATGTGGCTCAGCGACAGCATCCTGTCCTTCGACGCGGCCGAGGCCGGCCAGGACACGTTCGATGTGCGCAACCGGGGCCCCATGACCCTGGAGGTCACCGCGTTCGCTCCCAGCGACCCCGACACCTGGCGGGTCAGCCCCGGCAGCTTGTCCCTGGAGCCGGGGGCGACCGCGACGGTGACCGTGTCCCACGAGCCCCTGGGGAACGTCGGGACGGACCTGCTGCTCATCGGCAGCAACGACCCCAGCCAGCCCACCTGGCGGCTGCCCCTGGACTCGTCGGACTCGGTGCAGCTGGACGTCGGCGACCGGCTGCCGGACACGTTCGGCTTCCTCGACCCCACCGGAGCCAACCTGCGCGAGAACCTCGACGGTCAGGTCCTCGTGCTCGCGTACTTCGCCCTGTTCTGACCCATTTGTGGTCTGGAGTTTCCGGACATCGAACACGCGGTCGTCGGACCGTTCGCCGACCAGCCGGTGCTGGTCTACGGCCTCTACTCGGGCGAGAGCCCCGACCTGCTCCAGGACTTCCGGGAGCAGACCGGGGTGACGTTCCCGTTGCTGCCGCACCAGGGCTCGCTGAGCCAGTTCTCGTTCCCACCGGGCGTGGGCTACCCGTACCCGCGGGACATCGTCGTGGGGAAGGACGGCACGATCCGCTCCATCCGCAACTCGTTCGATGTGGACGAGATGACCGCGCTCATCAACGAGTTGCTGGCCGAGCCCGACCCCCGCTGAGCGCGCCGCCGCCGCGGGCTGGCCAAGAATGCGTGGCCGGCTCGAGCCCGCCGCCCCAGGTTGCTCTGCGAACGCCCCACCGACCGGGGGCCACGGAGTCCCCCATGCGGTTCATCCCCCTGCTCGTCCTCGTCCCCGCCGTGGCCTTTGCGTCCCCGCCCGAGGCCGAGCTCACCGAGAGCCTGGCCACCGTCCAGGAGGCCGCCGACCAGGTTCGCTGGCTGAGCCACGAGGCCGCGGCGCAGCCGTTGCGCCTGCAGTGCCTGTCGGAGCAGGAGCTCCTGGTGGGCGGCCTGGAGCACGCCGGCCGGGTGGCCCGACGCCAGTTCCTCCTCGCCGCCTCCGCCGGCAACGAGGCCGCCGTCCAGTCGGCGTTGCAGCGCGGCGCCGCGGCGGCGGAGCTGGCCCAGGCGGTGGCGGCCGACGCCCGGGCCTGCAACCTGATCGAAGGCACCACCGACGGCGTCACCTCGCTGACCGTGGTCACCCGCAGCCCCGAGCGACGCGACCGGTTCGGAGCTCCCGGCGAGGCCGCGACCCGCCCCCCGAACGCGCGCTGAACCGGAGAGGGCAACGGGCCCCGCGCTGAGGCCTCCATCGGTGTCGAAGCCCCGATCCTGCTACGGTTCCGGGCCATGAGCGACGGGCTTCGCGACCAACTGCAGCGGGACTGGCCGGCCATCGCGCGCAGCGTCGAAACGCTGGTTGTCTTGTCCAACGGCACGATGAGCCGCGCGACGCCTCAGCAGCTGGACCGGGCTCAAGCCCTGCTGGGCGAGCTGGACGTCCTGCGCGACGCCGGGGGCGACGTGTCCCGCCGGGTTGAGCCCGGCGAGATGCTCGGCCAGGGCGGCATGGGCATCGTTCGCCGCGCGACCCAGCTGGCCCTCGGGCGCTCCGTCGCGGTCAAGGAGCTCCAGGACAGCGTCAAGCAGGACCGCGCGGCGGCGCTGAAGCTGCTGCAGGAAGCCTGGATCGCGGGCTCCCTCGACTTCCCGGGCATCGCCCCCATCCACGACCTGGGGCTCAACGCCCAGGGGCAGCCCATCGTCGTGATGCAGGAGATCCGGGGCCGCCCCTGGTCCGACTTCCTGGCGGACCCGGCGCTGGTGGCCGAGGTCGCCCCCGACGAGGACCCCCTGGTCTGGCACGTGGGGGTGCTGATCCACCTGTGCCGGGCGGTGGAGCACGCCCACAGCCGCGCGGTCCTGCACCTGGACCTCAAGCCCGCCAACGTGATGATCGGGCCCCACGCCGAGGTCTACCTGGTGGACTGGGGCCTCGCGGTGACCCTGGACGAAGACGCCGACCCCCGCATTCCCCGAGCCGCCGACCAGAACGAGGTCCTCGGAACACCTGCGTACCTGGCGCCGGAGATGCTGGCCCGGGACGGCGGCGGCCTGACCCGCCAGACGGACCTGTACCTGCTCGGCAGCTGCCTGCACGAGCTGCTCACCGGCCGCCCGCCCCACCGCGGCGACAACCTCATCGCCATCCTCTTCGCGGCCGCCACGGGGCAGGTGGACCTCCCCGACGAAGCCCCCGCAGAGCTGGCGGAGCTGTGCCGGGGGCTGATGGCGGCAGAGCCGGGCGAGCGTCCGGCGACCGCCGGCGACGTGCGGTCCGCTCTGCAGGGCTGGCTGCGGCACCGGGGCGCTGCGGCTCTGGCGACCGAGGCCGGGCGGCGCCTGGAGCAGCTGCGGGTCGTGGTCGCCGGAGAGGAGCCCGACAAGCGGCGTCAGACCTACGTGCACTACGCCGCCGCCCGCTTCGGCTTCGAGGCGGCCCTGCGGGAGTGGCCGGAGTTGACCGACGCCCACGAGGGCCGCGACGCCGCGACGGAGCTGCTGGTTCGCTTTGAGCTGGCCGAGGGCGACCCCCGCCAGGCCCAGGCCATGGCCGCCGGGCTCCGCTCGCTGGACCCGACGCTGACGGCCGCCATCGAGCGCGCCGTGGAGGCCTTCGATCGCGGGGCCGAGCGCAAGGCCGAGCTGGAAGCCCTGGAGCGGGATCACGACCTCGAGATCGGCCAGCGCACCCGCGCGTTCGTGGTCGCCGTCATGGGGGTCGGTTGGCTGGCCACGCCGCTGGCGCTGCACCGGTGGGGACCGGGCGGCGAGGCGACGCTGACCCTGGCCGCGGCGGTGCCCGCGGTGGCGTTCGTGGCGTTGTTCGAGGGGCTGCGGTTCTGGGCCCGCGAGTCCATGACGCACACGCAGGTGAACCGTGCCCTGGCGGCGTCGCTTCGGGTGGGCCTCGCGCTGCAGGTGGTCGCGACGATGGCCTGGCAACACCAGGGCCGGACCGTGGCCGATGCGTGGGTCCTCACGCTGCTGCACTGGTCGCTGGTCACCGGCGGAATGGCCGCCGGCCTCGAGCGCCGACTCTGGCCCGTTCCCCTGATCTA
>Ga0055584_100001794_pt1 | contig 21077 bp, 25 predicted proteins | sample OSDHelmetaG_FD_58716 | JGI IMG/M metagenome (GOLD analysis project Ga0055584, IMG submission 58716) | Pelagic marine sediment microbial communities from the LTER site Helgoland, North Sea, for post-phytoplankton bloom and carbon turnover... | ecosystem: Environmental > Aquatic > Marine >...
CATCGACATTTTGACGTTGGCAAGCTCAACGCCAGTGTTGTCCCCCTTCACACGTACTTTAACGTTGTAATCAATGACCCGTTTTACGGCGACGAGAATTTTCATAATCAATCCGGATGTTTGACAAGAATTACAGCGCTACAGATGACCCATAGACGCCAATATTCATATGTATACGAACAAAGGCGGGTGGGATCAATATGTGGCGAATAAGAAGCGGGTTTGCACCAGTTTTCAGTTTCGGCCAACTAAAAACGCGATCGCGACCAATGCAATCGCGATACCCTGTAAGAGTACCCGGTAGCGCATCAATATATTGGAACGGCGGGCACTTGCCTTGCCAGGTTTGAGCATGCCGATAACGCCCGTCACCATAACCAGAAAAGTTAGCGCCATCGCGATAATGATGAGCCAGGGGAAAGTTTGTTGCATCGTGTAATTATAGGGTGTTTGAGGGGTAAAAGACAGAGTCTGAGGCAGAGGTCATAACGCCGCAGCTCTTACTAATGCATCGGCGAGCTCTGTCGGGGCATCAAGCATGACATCGCGTCCAGCGTCTATTTCTTCATAGTGCCAGCCGGGGTCATTCTTGGCGGCTTCAGCAAATGGTCCAAAAGGCGACGTCGTGTAAAGACCCGCTTTTATGAATGTTTGGTTTGGGATGTTTTTCCAGGCACCGGTGAGACGGATTGGCTGGGTCATTGAAGCATAGGGGTGGGGGACGCAACGGCGGTTTACCCAATTGCGGTCTTACTGGGACTGTACCATGAAACTTTCAGCACTACGCGGCGGTGCTTTCCAGCCTTCGCCTTGCTCTTTGACGAGTAAATCGGCGCCTGCCTGGCGTTCCGTCGGGATCAGATCACGCTGTGCCTGGCCGTCCTCTGGGATAAAGGCATCGAGATAGACGATGGAGGAAATACGGTCTGAAGCACGGTCAGCTGCACCGGTGATCACGACACCACCAAAAGAATGGCCACACAAAGTTACGTCGAGCAGTTCCTCAGCTTCTATGACGCCAATGATATCGTGAATATGGGTGTCGAGATTAACATCGCGGCTCAATAAATGTGCGCGATCACCAAGACCGGAAAAAGTCGGGGTAAGGACTCGGTGGCTTTGTTCGACGAGTTGGTTTGCGACACGAACCCAACACTAGCCGCCATGCCACGCACCGTGAACCAAAACAAAATTTGCCATTGGAGTTCGCCTTTCGGATTGTTAGCCGTTTAGACAGACCGTGAGGACAGACGATCCTAGAGTCAAACGGGCCTTCGCATTTTGCAGACATAAACAAGCCTGCTTTCGGGCGAGCAAGGTAAGGGGCTTTTCCAAAATGGGAATTTTATTCATTGCCAGATCACGGCGTTGCGCGCGGCGTGCCATCTGCGCGCTGATCCAGAACCATTTTAAAGCCTCTACGTTGCTTTTGGTTACGCCTAGACCTGTTTCGTAAAGCTCTCCCAAATTAAATTGAGCTCGGGCAAGGCCTTGTTCGGCGGCGCGGCGGAACCATAGAGCAGCAGATTTAAAATCCTGCTGTCCTTCAAAACCTACCAGATACATATAGCCGAGCTCGTTTTGTGAACGGGCATCCCCTTGTTCAGCTAATCGCTCAAACGTAACAAAGGCGTTGTGAAAATTACCCTGGTCGAGCTCTATATAGCCGTATAGCCGTCGCGATAGGACAGAGGTTTTTGCGCCGTGGCTGAAGAGATCGTCAGGCATAGCAGCAATATCATCAGGATAGGGGGCATTACCCGTTTCATGCGACGAGTTTAAGGCCAAACTGGCAATTTCCGATAGAAAAACCGTATCACCCCTGTTGACAGTTTTACGGCGCCATGGCGGTCTGTCGTCATGAGTCTGCTGGATAGAATCAAGGTCTGTAACAACGGCACGGATGTTTCCGACTATTCACCCTTTTTCGTTGAAGGTCAGCGCCTAGGGTGGATCCATCGTGATTTTGCCCCGGCGCTAAAACAGTTTGGCGATGTTTTTCAGGCATCTGATAATGCTGTAGCGCTGCATAATTGCCTGAACGACTATCAATCGCGTAGCGCGGCCGTTGTCCCGGTGCTTCGGGCATTGGATGCGGAAGGCTGGTTCTCTGGTTGGCGTGATGAAGCCTATCCGGTCGGTGCTGGCTTTTATGACGAGCCGTTTTTTGAGATGGAGCGCACGGCTGTTCCGCGTTTCGGCGTGGCTGCGTTTGGCGTTCACGTTAACGGCTTTGTTCGAGATGGCGACGAATTGCTGCTGTGGATCGCCCGCCGTGCTGATGACAAGCCAACCTATCCGGGGATGCTGGATAATATGGTGGCAGGTGGACAGCCCGTTGGGCTTGGATTGCTGGAGAATGTGATCAAGGAAGCGGCGGAAGAGGCGGCTGTCCCGGCGGAGATTGCCGCCCAGGCGAAGCCGGTCGGCGCGATATCCTATCAGCACCAAAACGACAATTGCCTGAAGCCAGACACCATGTTCGTGTTTGATATGGAATTGCCAAAAGAGTTTGTTCCAAAAAACACGGATGGTGAATTGTCGAGTTTTCAACTGTTGCCCGTTAGCGAGGTCATGGAGATCACCGCCGATACGGCTGAATTCAAGTTCAACTGTGCCGCGGTAAATATCGATTTCTTTATCCGGCATGGCATATTGGGCCCGGAGAATCCGGATTACATCGACATCCAGCGCGGCCTTCACCAATGACTATTTCCTTGAATAAGGCGCGATTGGCCGAAGCAACACAGACACTGTGCGAACGTGATTCCGACCTGGCGCGTGTTGTCGAAGAGTTTGGCGTGCCGCCACTTTGGAAACGGCCACAAGGTTTTCGGACCTTGCTCTATCTAATTCTTGAGCAGCAAGTGTCGCTGGCCTCTGCCCGCGCGACCTATGAAAAGCTTGTCGCAAAACTCGGTGGGCATCCGGCGCCGGACTCGTTTCTGGTTCTGAATAATGATGATCTGCGGGGATTGGGGTTCTCGCGCCAGAAAACGCGCTATTGCCGTTTGCTGGCTGAAGCTGTCGTGGATGGCAGTCTGCCGATTAATAAATTCCGGCACTATGACGATGAAGCAGCGAAAGCCGAGCTGATGAAGATCACCGGTATCGGTCATTGGACGGCGGATGTTTATTTAATGGAAGCGCTTGGGCGACCAGATGTCTGGCCGGTCGGCGATCTCGCGCTGGCGGTCGGTGCTGAAAAGATAAAAAACCTGAATTCACGGCCCAACCCGGACGAATTACAAGAGCTGGGCGAACAGTGGCGGCCATATCGCGCGGTTGCGGCGCGTATTCTCTGGCACTATTACCTGAGCGTTATCAGACCGCCACCAGGAGGAAAACCATCATGACCGATTTACCGACACTCTCAGGACCTAGCCTGGGCCCGGCTTACGGCACCGCCAAGAGCCTCGTTATTTTGCTGCATGGCTATGGTGCTAACGGTGATGATCTGATTGGACTCGCACCGCCTTTGTCACAGGTACTTCCGGATACCGTATTTGTTTCACCAAATGCGCCGCATCCCTGCGCCCAAAACCCGTTTGGTGGATTGCAATGGTTCGATGTCTGGGAAGGCGATGATTATGACCGGTTGGCGCAGGTGCGAATCGCGGCTGCGACGGTCGACGCTTTCCTTGATAGCGAACTGGAACGTTTGGGCCTGAAAGATAGTCAGCTTGCGTTGCTTGGCTTTTCTCAGGGAACGATGCTGTCCCTGCATGTTGGTTTGCGTCGTGCAAATGCCCCGGCGGGAATTTTAGGATATTCGGGTCGGCTCGAAGCGCCTGAAACCCTGGCTGATGAAATCAAGGTAAGGCCACCGGTCATGCTGATTCATGGTGAAGAAGACCCGTTACTCAATATCGAGCTGATGGATTCGGCGGCGGGTCTGCTTCGCGAGAATGGCGTTGATGTAGACACCCATCGTCGGCCAGGGCTGGCCCATGGGATCGACCAGGAGGGCGTTAATCTTGGGGCTGGCTTCTTAAGCGTCGTGCTTGGCGCTTAATGGCTGCAAATTATAGTTGGCTCTTCCGAAGTTCGGGGTCCCAATGGCCTTTGCCTTCGAGATCGCCCATTTCAAATATCCAGTTATAGCCGTTCTTGGGATTCCACAGAATTTCCCAGCAATTGCCGTCTCGGTCCCAGAAATGAAAGCTGTAGGTGCCGTGCTGTTCGACGGGGTCCGAGATATTGTAGAGCCCCCATTCCTCGGCGCCATCAAGCACCGCCTGATGGGATCTGTCGACTTCTTCATCACTCTCAACATCGATGCCATTATGGTTGAGCCTCGGCATTTCGGTCATGTTCTTGTCTTGTACAACGACGTAAATATGGTCGCCACCAAGTCGGGTCATGAGAGAAATCTTACTGGTCTGCATGACTTCAATACCAAGAAATTCTTTGTAGAATTTACGTGTCGCAGCGAGGTCTTTTGACCCGAGTGTGCCGTGCGAAATGAATTTTGATTTGATGACCGAATTTTTGGTACCCATGAGGTGATCCCTTCAAGCTCAAATACTCTGTATGACAATTAAAAACCGCATCATTCTTGGCGTCAAATTGTGATTCGCGAGCTAGCATTGTTTGCCATGTCATTCCCTTGTAACATTTATGGCTTAAAACGAATGCTAGGATAACAATATAAGCGGTATTTCGGTGAAACAGGGAAACGATACGAGGTCTTGAGACGTTGGCATCGATGCAGAATTCACCCGCTCTGGTTCTCAATGCTGATTTTCGGCCATTGAGCTATTTTCCTTTGTCCTTGTGGTCCTGGCAGGACGCCGTCAAAGCCGTTTTTCTCGACCGCGTCAATATAGTCGCCGAATATGAAGAGTCGGTCCATTCGCCGTCTTTCTCAATGCGTTTGCCGAGTGTCATTTCCCTCAAAGAGTATATCCCGCTATCGCGCAAACCAGCCTTCACCAGATTCAATGTGTTTCTGCGGGATCGTTTCGATTGCCAATATTGCGGCGAATGGTTCCCGGTTCATGAGCTTACGTTTGATCATGTCGTGCCAAAGTCGCATGGTGGTCGGACAAATTGGGACAATGTTGTCACCGCCTGTTCTGCCTGCAATCTGCGCAAAGCCAATAAAACGGTGAAGGAAATTCAGATGTTTCCACTTCAGCCACCGCATCAGCCCTCAACCTGGCAGTTACAGGAAAATGGTCGCGCCTTTCCGCCCAACTATCTGCATGAAAGCTGGCGCGATTTTCTCTATTGGGATTCCGAGCTGCAGGACGACTAGACGATTATGTGCAGGACGAATTTTTTCCCTCGTCATTACCGGACTTGATCCGGTAATCCATAGTGCCGTTTGTCTGGATAGCCGGGTCGAGCCCGGCTATGACGGAGGTGGGGACTCTGGATTAGGTGGGGGGGTGAAGAGGGTCGGATGTCCAGGAAATTCGCAAGCCCTTAATAAACGTTGACCGGATTGCCCTCTGACCGTTGCAAAATGAGCGGTGAACGACTTTCCAGAGTCCAGCGATAACGTTTTGCTTAGCGTTGAACATCCGGCATCGCCCAAGCGGCATCAAATTCGGCATCCGTGACATCTGTATTTTGTAGTACATCGTCTGCGTTGATGGTGGATTTCTCGGAATGACGGATGAACCAGCATAAAGCTTACCAGCCGGTTTTGCCGCCGCGCTAACTAGGTGAGCCTTCGACCAGCCCTCGGCCCTCGGGACCGTCGACAATCTCTACGCCTTTCCAAAAGGCGATATGGTCTTTGATGATCTTGGCTTCCTCATATGATTTTTCGTAGCGCCAGGCGGCACCGGGATTCTCGGTACCATCAACGACGACATCGAGATAACTGACAAATCCTTTCCAGTGGCAGAAGGTCACAGGGATATCGGGATTGGGCCGCAAATGATCCCAATTCACTAAATTATTCGGAAAGTAGGCATTACCTTCTACATGAGCGATTGTGTTGCTCTCGGCCAGTATGACGCCATTCTAGAGTGCCTTGGGCATGTTATTTCTCCTGTTTAGTCAAACAGAGACAGATCGATAACGTCTCCCATTCGGATATAGCCCGCATCGCTGGGATGTAGATGATCACCGCAATCGTAGAGCGGCAGCATCTCGTTTGGATGTTCCGGATTCTGTAGCTCTTTATCGAAATCGATTACCGCATCAAAGACATCAGTCTGACGTAACCATGAATTGATGGCGAGACGTTTTTGATTGCCTTCTTCCGTATAAAGCCCTTTCAACCCCGGAGGTGGGTTGTAGTCTTCATTTTCATAGGGCAGGAGAGTGCCAGCATAAATTTTGATATTCCTGGCATGCGCCCTGACCGCCATCTGTTTCATTCCGGCGATGAGCTCCTCAGCGCTGACGACCAGATCAGGATCAGAGCCGCGGTTGCGGATATCGTTGATTCCAAGCTGAAAGATCAAATGAGTGACGCCGGTCTGTGCAATGACATCGCGGTCGAAACGCTGGAGTGAACTGCCGCCACGCGCATCATGAATGATTTTACTGCCGCCAATGCCCTGGTTCATGACACCGTGCAGGCGACCACGTTCCTTCTCATGTCGAGCGATAATGTTGCGCGCTAACTGGTCCGGCCAACGATTATTGGCATCTACGGTTGAGATATTGCAGTCGGTTAGAGAGTCACCAAGGGTCACGATCCCGCCGGTTCCGGCAAGAGCGTCAACATCAATGCCGCTGACAAACAGATAGGTGTCTGTGGATTGCGCTACGGGGAGTTCAGTTGACTCAACATAATTGCCGGGCGAGGAGATATAGTTGGTCTGATTGCAGGTTGCGTGGCCGGTAACATCAAACCCTTCGCGAATGTCATCTGGCAGATAGAAGCTAATCGTGAGGTCGCTTAGGGGGGCGAACTCAAGCGCTACCTCATCGCTTACAGCGAACGCACCTGCCGAAATAGCGGTCGTTTCCTGACCATCAAAGGTAAGCGTGCGGAGTGTCTGAGGGTCAATTGCTGCACGTTCGGTCCGGCAGGCAATTGTCGCGGCCCCGATTTTGAGCTGCCGCTTGCCATAGGCGTTGGAAATTTTTACCCGTAGTTGTATGCCGCCAATGCTGACATGAGCAATCATCCGCAATGTCTGACCGCTAAAATGAAAGCCGTCGGTTGCCGCAGGAGTAGATGCCCAGGTGCCGACCCAGCCCATCAGACCTTGCCGAGCGCTTTGAGGATCGTTTCGGGCGACATCGGCTGGGCGGTGACCTTGCCGCCGAAGGGCCGGATTGCATCATTGACCGCATTCATAACAACCGCGGGTGCTGCGCCAGTCCCGGATTCACCGACACCCTTTGCGCCAAGTTCCGAGACTCCGGTATGGGTCTGGATATGGGCAACCTCGATATCCGGCATTTCTCCAGCCATGGGAGTGAGATAATCCGCCAGTGTGGCATTTTGCAACTGACCTGCCGCGTCATAGACACATTCTTCATAGAGCGCGCCACCCAAACCCTGCACACAACCGCCGCGAACCTGTTCATCGGCGAGCTGCGGATTGATCACACGCCCGCAATCCTCGACAACCCAGTGATTGAGCAGCTTGATAAAGCCGGTATCGGTATCGACCTCGACATAAGCTCCCTGAATGCCATTGGTGAAGATATAGAGCGCATCGCGTAATCGGAACCGATGCGTGGCCGACAGGGTCGGCTGGATATGGTTCGGCAGTTCTGCCACCTGGAAGTGACCGATGCGGCCAATCTCGGCGAGAGAAATGCGCGATGAGGTGTCACCTTTGTCAACGACATGACCATCGAGAATATCCAGTGTGTCGGATTCTGCTTGAAGCAGGACCCCGGCGATTTCGAGAATCTCGGCCCGTAGCGCCATAGCGGCCTGATAGGTTGCTTCACCTCCAATGGCAGTCGCGCGCGACGCATAGGTGCCGCCACCATAGGGCACGGCATCGGTGTCACCTTCAATGACCCGGACTGATTCCATTGGCACACCAAGGGTAGCGGCAGCGATCTGACCCATAACAGTATCAACGCCCTGCCCCTGGTCCGTAACGCCTACCATGCAGATCACCCCACCGGATGGTTCCAGCTTGATGGTGCAGGAATCCTGTGACGAAATTGGCGCGCCACCAGCCCCATAATACCCGGCGGGGCCGGGGGCGGTGCCCTTGATAAAGGCAGCGATGCCAATACCGCGTTGAATACCTTGTTTGCGGTATTCGGCCTGCTCTTCGCGCAGGGCGTCGTATCCCATGCGTTGGACCAGTGTCTCCAGACATTGCTGATGTGACAAATCACGCAGCTCGATCCCTGCAGGACTAATCCGTGGGTATGAATCGTCGCGCATGACATTATGTCGGCGGAACTCCATTGGGTCAATGCCGCAGGCCTCCGCGGCCTGATCGACCAGCGACTCGCCAACCGTGTTACCAATAGGATGACCTACCGCACGGTACTGTGACGTGGGTACCTTGTTGAGATAGACCACCTGTGTCGAGGCACGATAATTCTCATGTGCGTAGGGACCGCCTGTAATGTTGAGAATCTGGTTGGCTTCAAACACGCTGGTGCGCGGATATTGCGAATAGGCGCCAGCGCCGGATCGGACATCAATATCCAGCGAGGTGATGGTACCGTCTTTGGTGACGGCAATTCGGCCTCGCACCCGGTTCTCGCGTGCGTGAATATCGGTCGCGAAGCTTTCCAGCCGGTCGGCGATAAACTTTACCGGACGGGCCAGCTTGATCGCCGCTGCTGAGGCCGCGATTTCGTCCCCAAAGGTATGTATTTTCAATCCAAACGAGCCACCGACATCGGGGGCCACGATGCGAACATTATGTTCGGGCACGCCAAGAGTTCGAGCAAAGACGGCCTGGATCATATGCGGGCACTGGCTGCTGGTATGGATTGTTAGCCGTTCGGTGCCGGGGTCATATTCTGCTAGCAAAGCGCGAGGCTCGAGACTTACAGCCGTGTGTCGCCCAAAGGTGAATGTGTCTTCGATTACGATATCAGCTTCGGCGACAGCCTTTTCAACATCACCGGTTTCAATGGTTTTCTCAAAAGCGAGATTATCACCCAGGTTGGGATGGATGACCGGCGAATCCTTGTCGAGGGCGGTTTCCTTATCGATGACGACTGGCAATTCTTCATATTTGACTGTTACCAGCTCGGCAGCATCTTCAGCTTCTGCACGCGTCGATGCTACGACCATAACGACTGGTTCGCCTTGCCAGCAGGCACGATCAATGGCCATCGGATGCTGCGGTTCGGATTTCATGCCATCGAAACACACCAGCGTCCCAACCCAGGGGCCGGTGCACATCTCGGCTAGCTCAGCCCCCGTCATGACGAGGGCGACGCCCGGCTGTTGTTTCGCCGCGTCGACATCAATCGACAGAATTTTAGCGTGACCATATGGGCTGCGGACGAACGCAGCATGCAGTGTGCGCGCCGGCATGATGTCGTCGGTATAGCGGCCACGACCAGCAACGGCGCGTTTTGCTGCGTCGCGAGATAACGTCCGGCCAACATAGCTATTGGGCTTATCGAGCAGTGTGAGGGGTGTTTCCTTGTTCATGACTCAGCCCTCCTCCAGCCGTTTGTTAATCGTCGTTTCTACGGCATCAATAATGGCGTGATAGCCGGTGCAACGGCAGAAGTTTCCAGACAAATGTCCGCGGATTTCCTCGCGGCTGGTTGGTTTCGGATCTCGCAGGAGTTCAGAAGCTGTGATCAGCATACCCGGCGTGCAATAACCGCATTGCATGGCGTTGCGCTCAACAAAGTTCTTCTGCAGATCCGCAATCTCACCGGATTCACTCAGCCCTTCGACCGTCACGACCTCGGCGCCATCAGCTTGGACGGCCAACATCAAACAACCACGAACAACGGCGTCATCAACCCGCACGGAACAGGCACCACAAACCCCGTGCTCACAGCCCAGATGTGAACCGGTGAGGCCAAGCTCGGTACGTAAAAAGTCGACGAGATGCTGGCGAACGGGAACGGTCTTTCTGATCTGTTCACCATTGACGGTAAGCGATATCTCCAATGTTGTTTCATTCATCACGCTGCCTCCGCTCGTTCAATGGCGGCGTCCAATGCACGACCCGTTAACACCTTTTGCAAATGAAGTTTCATTGCGGCACTGCCTTGTAGATTGGTCATGGGATCAAGATCATTGTCTAAGGCATTTGCGGCTGCCTCTTTGCATTCAGCAGACCAGGGTTGTCCAACAACCGCTGCAATGGCGCTAGCTCCCAATGTTGGTCTGTCTTCGCTACCGAAATAAACGAGTCGCAAATCTTCGAAGCTTTTGTTCGACACACGCGCGACACAGGCCAGCCCCGCCATGGCAAAATCGCCATGTCTTTGCGCCAGCTCCAGAAACACTGAAACGTCTCCAGGCTTTTCAACAGGGATTAATATTTCCACGAGAAGCTCGTTCGGTTCACGGGCGGTTTCATAGAGCCCTTTGAAATAATCCTCAGCGGCGATCTCCCGGCGACCATTGATGCTTTCGACAGCCAGCGTTGCACCAAGCGCCAGGACACAAGCGGGCATTTCAGCCGCGGGGTCGGCGAGGGCAATGCTGCCGCCAATCGTTCCCCGATTCCGCACGGCGTGATGTGCGACATGTTCCATGGCTTCTGCAATGAGTGGCAGATGCTCCGCGACGATGGGTGAGTTCGCGACCTCAACATGACGGGTCATAGCGCCGACGCGGACGACGTCGTTATCCAGCGTAATACCGCTTAGATCTGAAACCTTGTTGATATCAATGAGCGTGTCCGGTTGCGACAGGCGCATATTGAGGGTGGGCATCAGGCTCTGGCCACCCGCGAGAATGCGTCCGTCTTCGCCAAGTTGATCGAGCAGTTCCAGCGCCTGCTGGCGCGATTCCGCTCTTATGTAATTAAATTTAGGCGCCTTCAAGCCGCCCTCCATATTGGTTTTTCGTGCTGTCGGTAGGTGATCCGACGAAGGCCGGGATGCTCCCATCTTCAGCTTGGGAGCGCAAGACACTGGGACTGGATTTTCACCGAAATGACGTCGACCGTTTTCAATTTCCCTAAAACACGCTAACCATGCAGTTCATTTCGAAACTCGGAGCGTTGGGTGTGGCGAATAAAGATTTAAGAGACTGGATCAGCGAGATCGAAGCGGCTGGTGAGTTGCACAAGATTTCGGGCGCGGAACCCAAGGAAGATATCGGCGGTATCGTCGATATTGTTCAGCGCAAAATGGGTAATCCAGCCCTCATGTTTGACGACATTCCCGGCTTTCCAAATGGCCATAGGGTTTTGTCCAATCTGGTGACGTCGACCCCGAGAATTAATCTCGCGTTGGGGCTGCCCGCCGATGCATCTGAGATGGATCTTATTCAATGGTGGCGTAACTATATGACCGATGCGCCCTCGGTCCCGCCAAAACAGGTGAACGGCGGTGCCTTGCTTGAGAATGTCATGGAAGGAGGCGACGTCAACGTACAATCGATCCCAACACCAATCTGGCATGAACATGATGGCGGTCATTTTATTGGCACCGCCTGTATGGTGGTGATGAAGGATCCGGACTCAGACTGGATCAATTACGGTACCTATCGGATGCAGGTGCATGAACCCGATGTCGTGTCTGTCATGATGTCACCCGGCAAGCATGGGCGACTGATCATGGAGAAATATCACGCGCGCGGCGAGCCCTGCCCGGTTGCGGCGGTATTCGGCATGCACCCGGCCTTGTTCATGTTGGCGGGTCTCGAAATTCCTTACGGCAAAAGTGAATATGAAGCCGCAGGCGGCATTTTTGATGAGGCGATTGAGATCATCAATATGCCGAAGACCGGATTGCCGGTGCCCGCTAATGCCGAGATAGCCCTCGAAGGCTATATCCACCCCGATGATGAAGTAGTCGAAGGACCGCTCGGTGAATGGACAGGGTATTACGCTGGCGGACAACGCCCGGAACCTGCTATCCGTGTCGAAACCATGATGCATCGCGATAATCCAATTTTGATGGGGGCTGTGCCAGCGGTGCCGCCGAACGATAACACCTATTACCTTGGTCACTATCGCTGTGGGGCTGTGTGGTCTCAGCTTGAGGCCGCCGGGGTGCCGGAGATCAAAGGCGTATGGGCGCATGAGGCGGGCGGCAGTCGGTTTTGGCTCACCGTTGCAATCAAGCAGCTATATGGCGGGCACGCGAAACAGGCAGGGCTGGTGGCGTCGCAATGTTTGGCGGGTGCGTATTGCAACCGTTGGACTGTCGTGGTCGATGAGGATATCGACCCAACCAATATCAATGACGTCATCTGGTCGATGTGCACGCGTTGTGATCCGCGCGAAGATGTAGATGTCATTTCGGGTGGTTGGAGTTCGCATCTTGACCCGATGTGCTTTGATGATGAAACCGACAGGCGGAATGCGCGTGTCGTGGTTGACGCCTGTATTCCTTATAAGCGCCGTGATACCTTCCCGATTGTCGCGCGCAACAGCAAGGAACTGGATGACCGCATTCGCGATAAATGGTCGGAAGTATTGCCCGACAGTTTCGTCAAAGGTGGATAACGGTTCATCGCTATTCTTGAATCCCTGACATCGTGAATAATACTCTCCGTGGAGCAGCATGGATGATCCTGGCTGGGATCTGCTGGACGATCATGACCATTCTGGTACGCCAGCTCTCGACCGATTATTCATCATTTGAGATTCTGTTTTTTCGAAATCTGGTATCGGTTTGTATTCTTCTGCCGCTTGCTATGAGGTCAGGTCTCTCGACACTTAAAACCCAGCGATTACCTCTGCACAGTCTACGGGCGCTATTGTCTTACATTGGCGTGCTATTGCTGTTCTATGGCATTGCCAATATTCCCCTGCCAGATGTAACAGCACTGAGTTTTACCCAACCATTATTTGTTGTGGTGCTAGCGGCCCTTATCCTCAAGGAAGCGGTCAATGGCGCGCGCTGGATTGCGGTGACTGCCGGATTTGTCGGGCTTTTGGTGATTGTTCGACCCGGCCTTGTCGCCGTTGAATTGGCTACACTTCTTGTCTTGTTCTCTGCATTTTCCTATGCGGTTTCAAATATTTGCGTCAAACGGCTGATGACGACGGATACAGCGAACCAGTCGGTGTTTTATTTCAATCTCTTGATGCTGCCGATTGCATTGGTCCCGGCATTGTTTTTCTGGGTGACGCCAGCGCTAGCTGATCTACCTTATTTGATTGCCATAGGCGTAAACGGAACCATCGCAGTCTACGCTTATGCGCGGTCCTTTACGCTGGCAGACGCCAGCGCGGTCATGCCGTTCGATTTTTTGCGCATGCCGATGGCTGCAACCGCTGCCTTTCTCCTGTTCTCTGAGACTGGAGATATCTGGACCTGGGTTGGTTCCGTCATCATTTTCACCAGCTCGTATTTTCTGGCGCGAAGCAGCAGCAAGTCGGCGTGATCCGCTAACTATGCCGCCGCAATCATCGGTGCACCTTGTATCGTACAGCGCTGCAACATACGGAGCTCGTCCATAGGAAACTCGCGTCGCGCATGAGTGCAGCACCGGTTGTCACAGAAGACGAGATCACCCAGACGCCAGACATGCTCATAGATGATGGCGGGGTCTTCGATAATGCTGAACAGTTCCTGGAGAATGGAATCGCTCTCTTCACGTTCGAGGTCTTCGATTTGTGCACTCATCAACCGGCTGGCAAACAAGGCGGTGCGGCCGGTTATTGGGTGTTGAATAAAAAGTGGTTGCCAAAAATGCTGGATATTATCGAGCCCCTGATCGATATCCACGCCAGCAGTCGTTGCAAAATCATAGGCATGCAGAACCTTGCGGCCTGACAGTTTTTGTTTCAGCGCTTCTGGAATGTTGTCGTACGCTTTGTACATGTTGGCGAACATTGTGTTGCCGCCGCTCTTCGGTAAGGCGAGCGCATGCAGCATGGTCGCCTGGTCGGGCACGAGCCGATAGCTCAAATCACTGTGGAACCATAATTCGCCCTCGGGCACTGATCCGACGAACTCACCCTTTGCGCCCCTTTTGTTGGTGATCATCATAATCGTGCCACCATGATCATCATCTTCTTTGCGCTTCTCTGCGGGGAGCCCGCGTTCGCTCACCGGGCCCAGCCTATTCGCAAAGGTAATCTGGTCTGCCTTCGTGAGGCTTTGATCGCGGATGACAACAACGCTGTGTTCGTGCCAGGCGGCTTCAATTTTTGAAAAGCTTTGGTCATCGAGGTCATGCCGAAGATCAATACCGGTAATCTCGGCACCAAGCGGCGCATCAAACGGTTTTATAGTCAGTGACATAGCGTCCTCCGGATCAGTTTCCCAGATGCTTCTGATATAGATTGAAAATATTTTTCCAGTCTTGTTCTGCGGCGTTCTCAGCATAGATGTCCCGGTCAGGAAGGGCGTACCCGTGTTCGACGTCCCGATGCAGATTGCCGGTATAGTCTACAGGTGACGCCGCCAGCAGAGGTTCAAGCGCGGCCACCATCGATGGTGGTGATAGATGGTCATGTTCTGCCCAGCCGCAATAGAGACCCCCGCGCATTTTATCGAGCTGCAGATGCGGTGAGTCTGGCTGGTCCGATAACGGTTTGGTTGCATGCAATGTGGCTGTCGCCTGGAACTTGTCAGGAAATTCAACGGCCGTTTTGAATCCTATCCAGCCTCCCATACACCAGCCGATCGAACCCATTGGCCCGGGTTTGACGGTATCCTGACATTCGATGAAAGGGATGAGATCGGCGATATCGGACAGGATCATTTCATTGGAAAGATTTTTGCGTTGGTCATGAACGATCGTCTCTCGTTCTTTGTCGAGCTTATGAAGCGAAATCATCCGGTCATCATTGTCCCAGAAGACATTGGCAATATCGCCCTGGCGGTAATAGAGGTTAGGCAGGACGGCGTAATATCCCTCGGCCGCGATACGTCGCGCGATGCTGCAGAGTTCTTCACGAACACCCCAGATGTCCATGAACAAAACCACCGCCGGGAATGGCCCGCCACCGTCAGGGTGGGCGATAACGGTTTTCATCTCCCCTTCCTTAGTCGGGACGGGAAGGAATTGCTCGATCATGGTGCGCCCGCTTTCGATGCCTTGAATTCCGCAACTGACATGGACCCTGTATAGATTTCAAAACAGATACCGTTGGGGTCCTGAAAAAAGATCGAATAGCTGCCGCTGCCGTTTTCCAGCCCGCCGCCCAATGGGCCCTGAATAGATGGTCCGGCTGTTTTGACACCTTTAGACTCCAGATCACGTTGCCATCGGTCGACGTCATCTCGGGTATCGACGGGCATAGCGATATGGTGTAGGCCAGTGCCTTTCATGCGGGAATTGCCGCTTGGTAATTTTTCGCCATCTTCGAAGAGAGCAATCGTGTGGTGGCGTTCGCCGTCCATCGACACAAAGGCAACGCGTGTACCGTTATCCATCCGATCAGTTTCGGTGAGTGTGCCGCCGAGTTTCTCCAAAAACTCTAATTCCTCTTCAATCGACGGTACGTGTAGCCCCATATGTCCGACGTAAAACCCTGCCATGATCGAACCCCCCTCGTCTTCTGTTTAACAGTGAGCTGGCCAGCATATTAGCAGTAACCGTGCGCCGCTTATAGATCATCCGTTGCTTGACCGTTGGCTGGCGAGGTCATAAATCTCAAACAGGAAAGAAACGGGGCGGCTGTGTCAGACAAAAAGAAGTTTTCCTCCGGCGGTCACTGGGGTGTTTTTAAGGTCTCAAAGGATGACCAGGGTACTCTCGCTGCAGAACCTCATTCGCGAGATCCCAATCCTACGCCCTTGATCGACTCAGCTGTTGCGGCGAGTCAGCATCTTGATAGCCGCGTAATGGCGCCGATGGTCCGTAGAGGCTGGCTGGAGAATGGACCAGAAGGGACCGGGGCAGGTCGTGGCGGCGAACCATTTGTGCAAGTAAGCTGGGAGCAGGCGACGGAGCTTGTAGCGGATGAGCTAAAACGCATTTACGACGAATTTGGACCCTCCTCGATATATGCCGGTTCCTATGGCTGGGCGAGCGCTGGCCGGTTTCATCAAGCGCAAGCGACCCTCAAACGTTTTCTCGGAATGGCAGGCGGCTTTACCAATTCGGTAGGCAATTATTCTAACGGGGCCGCCGAAGTATTGATGCCGCATATTCTCGGTTCGGGACAAGCGGTGAACGGGCCCCTGACAAGCTGGCGGTCGATAGTTGATAATACTGACCTGCTCTTGTCCTTCGGCGGCGTACCGTTGAAGAATACTCAGATAAACTATGGTGGTCTGCCGGAACATGATGATGCGCTGTGGCAGGAAAAACTATCTGGTTCCAAGATGAATATCGTTTGTGTCAGCCCGGTGCGGGATGACGCGGCAGGGTTGATGGGGGCGGAATGGATGGCGATCCGTCCCAATACCGACACCGCGTTTATGCTGGGGCTTGCATTCGAGATTTATCAATCAGACAGCCATGACGAAGAATTTCTTAATGATTATTGCAACGGGTTTGAAAAATTTGCCTCCTATCTGACAGGTGAATCAGATGGCCAGCCGAAGGATGCTGATTGGGCGGCAAATATTTGTGAAATTCCTGCGGCGGCAATCCGTCAATTAGCAGAAAAGATGTCAATCGGTCGGACAATGATCACGGCCTGTTGGTCACTTCAGCGTGCTGATCACGGAGAGCAGCCCTACTGGATGGCGGTTACCCTCGCTGCGATGCTCGGCCAGATTGGGCTTCCAGGAGGCGGTATGGGGTTTGGTTACGGTTCTCTAGGCGGGATCGGGACACCGCGCTCACGCGCCGCAGGGCCACGTTTTCCGGTTGGTCAGAACCCGGTTAAATCTTATATCCCGGTTGCCCGGGTTACGGATATGCTGCTCAACCCTGGTGGCAGTTGTGCCTTTAATGGCAAAACAATTACCTATCCGGATATTCACGCGATTTACTGGTGCGGTGGTAACCCGTTCCATCATCATCAGGACATAAATTATCTTCTAGAGGGCTGGCGGCGTGTGGACACAGTCATTGTTCACGAGCCGTTTTGGACGGCCGCGGCCCGGCATGCCGATATTGTGTTGCCGTCAACGACGGCTTTGGAGCGTAACGATATTGGCGTCGCCTCAGTACCCGCGATGTGGTTTGCCATTGAAAAAGCAATGGAGCCGGTGGGTGAGGCGCGGAATGATTTTGAGATTTTCGCGGACATCGCCCATTTGTTAGGGTTCGGCAAAGACTATACAGAAGGCCGCGACGAAATTGGTTGGCTACAGCATATGTATGACGTTGCCCGTCAGCAAAATGTAGAGGCCGGGATTGAAATGCCGGATTTCGAGGCGTTTTGTAAAGCCGGCGATTTCGAGTTTTCCCGACCCGATCAAGCGGTCGTCCTTATGGAAAGTTTCCGCAAGGACCCGGTGGCGAAGCCATTGAAAACGCCCTCTGGCAAAATTGAAATCTTCTCTGAAACAATCGATGGGTTCGGATATGAAGATTGCCCCGGTCACCCGGTTTGGCTGGAGCCCGCTGAATGGCTTGGCTCAGAAAGAGTCTCTGAATATCCGCTCCACCTGATTTCCAACCAGCCAAGGACTCGATTGCATGGTCAGTTGGATTCGGGGCCGGTCAGTGTGCAATCCAAGATCGCCGGCCGCGAACCGATTTATATCAATTCAGCAGATGCGGAGGCCCGCGATTTAATTGCGGGTGATATCGTCCGGGTCTTTAACGGTAGGGGACAATGTCTCGCCGGTGTTGTGATCTCCGATGATCTTCGTCAGGGCGTTGTGCAGCTGGCGACAGGGGCCTGGTATGATCCACTGAAACCGGGCATTCCGGGTACACTCGACCGGCATGGCAATCCCAACATGCTGACCCTTGATAAAGGAACCTCGCAATTAGCGCAGGCACCGATCTCGCAGACAGCTCTGGTTGAAATAGAACGGTATGAGGATGATCTCCCGGAGATCACGGTTCATTCGCAGCCCCGGACAGCGTGAGGCGGGCCAATGCGGGTTTTGCTGGTTTATGCCCATCCGCTCGGTGACTGCCTGAACGCTGAAATCAAATCAATTGTTGAAGCAAGCCTTGTGACGGCAGGTCATGAAGTTGATCTGATTGACCTCTATGCGGATGGTTTTGATCCGGTCCTGACCCGTCGTGAGCGGCAAACATATTTTGATGATCCTTTCGAACGTGGTGACAGGGCCGCGGAATACGCCAGGCGATTGATGGCGAGTGAAGGGCTGGTCTTTATTTTTCCGACATGGTCGATGGGACCACCAGCGATTCTCAAGGGTTTCTTTGATCGTGTATTTGGGCCGGACGTTTCTTTCCGAATGGACGCCGACGGTCTTCTTCATGCAAATCTGCGGCATATCTCCAAAGCGGCTGCTATTGTGACTTATGGCCGGGAAAGACCCATCCTTTGGTGGTTTGGCGATCCGCCACGCCGCTTGATCAAACGCTGGTTAAAATGGTTCCTCGCACCGGGTGCTCAGGTCCTGTTTCTGGGCCTTTACGGGCTTCATAAGCCGAGTGTTTCGGGGACAAAGCGATTTTTATATAAAGTAAGTCGTGTAATGGCGAAATTCTGACATAATTGGGTGCTATGAATTTGCCCATGAAAAATATTAGAACGCTCTCGATCGCCTTTTTTGCTGGTTTTGTGGCATTGTTTGTGGCCAGTCATGTCGCGCATGCGCAGTCTAAAACGGGAAAAAACGGCCTATTTCCGACAAAAAGTGTCGTCATTGCGCAAAAGAGTGCGACGGGTGTCGTAAAAATGCGCATGGACCACATGAAAGCGATGGGAACCGAAATGAAGCGCATCGGTGCCATGGTACGTGGCAAAAAACGCTTCGATGGCTCCAAAATCGCTGCGGCATCAGAGAAAATCGCCGATCATGGCCGCAAATCAAGCAAACTATTTCCCAAAGGAAGCTGGCAGAATCCAACGCGGGCATTACCTAAGATATGGAAAGATTGGCGAGGATTTACACGCGCGATGAATTCAATGGTGCGCTCTGCAATCGTTTTGGCTGAATCGGGGCGGGCAGGAAACAAGGCGCGCGCCAACACCGCTTTTATCGCGCTCGGCAAATCCTGTGGCGCTTGCCACCGAAATTATCGAGTTAAGAAAAAGAAAAGCCGCTAAATTCGGCTCGATAACCAGATAGCAAGTTTCGAACCCGCCTTAACAGCGCCGGTAAGAATTTCGTAGCCAGGCGCTTGTTCGGCGCCTTCCTCTATCGCCTTGTCACGATGGGCGCGCTCATCGGCGCGGAATTCCTCAATCGTATTTCGTAGCTCTTTTTCATCATCGCCAAGTTGATCAGCCTGGGCCGCATAATGTTCGTCGATTACCTCTTCAACAGCCTGGGTGCAGGCCATTGCTGCTTTGGGGCCCAGCAGGGCGGTTCCGGCTCCGAGCGCAAAACCAGCCACATGCCAGATCGGGGCCAGCGCCGTTGGGCGAACGTGACGGTCGGCAATCATCGTATCAAATGTTGAGAGGTGTTTTTGTTCCTGCTCTGCCATTTCGCGGATCGAGGCTTCGGCTTCGGTGCCTTTCAAAATAGCGAGCTGGCCCGCATAAATACGGACCGCGCCATGTTCGCCGGCATGGTCAACCCGGATCATTGATTCAATCATCTGCTCGCGGGTGGGGTCGCCGGGCATCCGGCCTTCACCGGTGATTTTGGTTTTGGTGTATTGAGAATTTCCCACCCTTATCTCCTGAATTTTTCTGCGCCGTAAAGCGCTGCTGTTGCAGAAAATACGGCAAGTGTGCTTGAAGCGAGAAAATTATATCCCGCCAGCGAAATCCCAAATAGCGACCAGGCGATCTCGTCACAACGGACAACGGGTTGTGCCATCAAAGCCCGTTTGAGTTCTTCAACGGTATTGCCGGTGATGGTTCCCGAGCAGGCTGTCGGTCCTGTGAACCAGCCATATTCTACACCGGCGTGATAGGCCCCAACTGCGGCCGTGACCGCGAAAGAGAGCGCGATTAGAGCGAGCAGGAGGCGCCTCACCGGGGCGGCGGTAATGGGCATAAAAGCAACCAAACCAAGAACGAAGGCGATGCCATGGGGCCAGCGCTGTGTCAGGCAGAGGCTGCAGGGCGCTAATCCACCAATATATTGCATTGCGAAGACCGCAATCAGTAACCCTGCCGCTGCCATAGCAGCGATGCCGACGGCATTACGATGGCTAAATAATGGCGAGGTGGAGAGCGTACTCATACGCCAGATATGTGATGCCAACGGGGAACGGTCAAGTGAGTCCAGCCCCTATAACAGATACTTGAGAACAACAAAGCCGCCGACCAGCATGATGACGAACAGGGTGAACATGATACCCAGCCGCTTTTCGATAAACTCCTTAATCGGCGGGCCAAGCCAGTATAAGAGGCCCGCAACAATAAAGAAGCGAAGGCCGCGGGCCAAAACGGACGCCGTCGTGAAGGTCGTAAGATCAAGCTGTGTGACACCGCTGGCAATGGTGATGACTTTATAAGGGAACGGCGTCGTCCCCGCGATAAAGACAATCCAGGCACCGAACTCGTTATAGCGTTGCTGGAAGTCGGCAAACTTCGCACCGTAACCATAGAATTCTAGAAGCGGTCGACCGATGCCATCATAGAGAAAGTAACCGATCGCATAGCCAGCGAGGCCACCAAGCACAGAGGCAATCGTGCAGGCCATGGCCAGGCCCAGCCAGCGACTACGGGCGGCAAGGACCATCGGGATGAGCAATACATCCGGCGGAATGGGAAAGATCGAACTTTCGATAAAAGCGATTATGACCAGGGCCCAAACGGCGTTGGGACGGGCCGAAAATGACATCACCCAATCGTAGGTGCGTTGTATCAAAATGGGTCTCCTGGCGGGACGTGTGGTGCTTAGTTTAGAATGGTTCCTAACAGCCGAATAGCGTCGGAGCAAGAGCATGTTGACCGCGCGGTACCGGTCGCTATGATCCCGGTCGTCTAACCAAAGACGACTGCGCTATAATTTTGCGTGAGACAGGGGCCCCTGTGGCGGAACTGGTAGACGCGCTGGATTCAAAATCCAGTTCTCGTAAG
>Ga0055584_100001795_pt1 | contig 21068 bp, 21 predicted proteins | sample OSDHelmetaG_FD_58716 | JGI IMG/M metagenome (GOLD analysis project Ga0055584, IMG submission 58716) | Pelagic marine sediment microbial communities from the LTER site Helgoland, North Sea, for post-phytoplankton bloom and carbon turnover... | ecosystem: Environmental > Aquatic > Marine >...
TGGACCATCAGCGCCGGTAGTACTGTTGAAGAGAAGTTCTGGCCCAACGTTAATTAATAACGACAGGGTCTAAATGACCTGACTTTAATAAGCGATAACTCCCCCCGTCACTCAGTGGCGGGGGGTTTTTTTTGATTTTCTCCTGCGGAAATAAATTGTACGCAAAATATAAATTTAATCTGGCGCCACTAGTGCTGGTGCTGGTTTTTGCGCTTTACTATGTCGGGCTGAATGGTGGTTATGTATTTGATGACACCCATGTGCTGGTCAAGAACAGTCTGGTTAAAATTACTGAACTGGGGTTTTCCGAGCTGATAGAAGCTGCCAATTCGTTTGGTCCTGGCGGGAGGCAGATAAGTATGGCCAGTTTTGCCCTTAATTATTATGCTTTTGGCGATTCCACCTGGTGGCTCAAATTCTTTAATCTGCTTATTCATTGCCTCAACGGCGTAGGGTTATGGATATTGACTTCGAAGATCTGCGAGGTAATGCAGAGCAGCCGTATACAGCCTAATCGTACGTATGATTACCTGCCCCTTGTTGTCTCTGCACTTTGGTTGCTGCACCCGATCAACCTGATACCCGTGCTTTATATCAGCCAGAGGATGGCGCTGCTTTCGACATTCTTTATTATTTATGGATTGATTTTATACGTTGTTGTCAGGAGCAAGACCCGGTCTAACAGTGGTCGATTATTGAAAATACCACTCGTGATCATAATCTTCACTTTGCTGGCTTTTTTCAGCAAGGAAAATGGTGCCTTACTTCCGGTTTATGCTGCATTGTTAGAGCTGGTAGTGTTTCGGTTTACAACAGACGGTCGGGTCGACAAAATAGTACTTTCACTGTTCGTTTCAGGGCTGGTGTGTGTGGTTGGCGTTATAACTTACAAATTTATCCAGAACCCTCACTGGATAGTCTCTGGATACAGGTGGCGGGTTTTTACTCTGGAAGAGCGGGTGTTAACCCAGTTTCGTGCGCTTGGAACCTACATCTACCAGATTGTATTACCATCCAATAATTTTCTGAGCATAGTGCACGATGATTTTGCATTGTCACGTTCTTTGCTGAAACCTGTTTCCACACTGTACGCCTTATTATTTCTGTTGTTTTTGCTCGGTGTGGCAGTGTTTTCATTTTTCCGTAAGCAGATGTTTCTGAGTCTCGGGATATTCTGGTTTTTTGTCTCTCATCTGATTGAGTCAACCATTATTCCTCTTGAAATCATGCACGAGCATCGAAATTATTTAGCCAGTTTTGGCATAATTTTAGTGATTAGTGCGATGCTGATTGAATTAACAGGACAGAGAAAAAAAGCACTTTTTATATTATTTCTTGTGTTCGGAGCAGGCTATTCCACTGTTTTACTTGCCAGAGCTACGTTGTGGTCCAATGATATGGCGCGAGTTGAACACGAGGCCAGAAAACATCCTTCCTCGGCTGCTGCCGTATTCAGGCTTGGCACCCGCTATTATCAGGCAGCGTTTAATGGCTCGCCTGACAAGGCTTTAAAAAGCCAGCAACTGCTCGAGCGGGCCCGCATCAATGATGAATTCGGTATCGGGCCTGAACTTCTGCTGGTCCTCCTCAGCGAACATCCGGTAGTGCAATACAAAGGTGAATGGATTGCCTCGGCCACAGAAAAAATCAAGAAATACCCTTATTTTGCGCCATCAAAGGCAGCCCTGGAAGGTCTGGTGCGTTGTTTAAGAAACAAGGAGTGTACGCCCAGCAGGGTTGATGACCTGGATCTTTTGTTTTCTGCCGCTGTAGAACACGGTGGTCCAAAAATGATTACCGACGCCGCCGAGTATTTTTTCAGCGTTAAAGGTGATGTCGAAGTTGCTGAAGCGGCCTATAAAAAAGCATTGAGAGGGAGGAGAGTAGTAAACTGGGTCAACTATATCGGTTTGCTGGTTGCGTCAGATCAACCGTTGGCTGCGTGTAAGGCATATAACGATTTTTTAGATGCGGCTGAAAAAGGTTTGAAGGGCCGGTTAAGTGCTCACCGGTCAAGTATCTCTGCAATGGAACAAGAGCTGCAGTATTGCAGTAATGAATCGAGTTAGTCTCTAGTTTATCTCGAGCTTTTTAATTTTATAGCGCAGGGATCGAAAACTTGTACCTAACAGCTCCGCGGCGCGGGTAATATTTCCACCGGATTTATCCAGGGCATCCTGTATAAGCCGCTTTTCAACACTGATCAGGTGATCATCAATAGACTGGTCCATTTCTTCTATGGCCATGCTTGTCTGTGATGATCTCTCTGCTGTTACCGTTGACTGCGCATTTGGAAGATTGATGTCTGAGATGGTAATGGCGTCGCCTTCATGCAGTGCCAGCACCCGCTCCAGTAGATTTTCCAACTCTCTCACATTCCCTGGAAAACTATGGCGGGTAAGCGCTTTAAGGGCCTCTGCATCGATCTTTGGTGGAGTTTGTCCATTCTTACTGCAGATTAACTTGAGAAAGTGGGCTGCGAGTATCGGTATGTCCATAGGGCGTGCGCGAAGACTCGGCGCGCTGACAGGGATGACATTAATCCGATAGTATAAATCTTCGCGAAATTGACCGTTTTTAATCATTTCACCCAGATCCTTGTGGGTTGCACTGATCAAACGAATGTCGATAGACTTTTCCGATACTTCGCCCACAGGCCGTACCGTTTTCTCCTGAATGGTGCGAAGTAACTTTACCTGAAGGTCCGGGGGCAGGTCTGCAATTTCATCGAGAAAAAGGGTGCCGCCATTTGCAGCCTCGAAAAGTCCTTTCTTGTCCGAGTACGCGCCGGTAAAACTGCCCTTTTTGTGGCCGAAAAACTCGCTTTCCATCAATTCCCTGGGAATAGCGCCACAGTTTATTGCAATAAAAGGGTTGGATTTACGTGGCCCACTGTCATGAATTAACCTGGCGATCAGTTCCTTTCCCGTGCCGGTTTCCCCTTGGATATGTACAGGGGCTTGATTGCGCGCAACTTTCTGGATAAGTGCGCGTATTTTTTCCATCAAGTCGGACTCACCCAGCAAGCTGCGCTTGGTCTCTGAAGTGGGTACCGGTTCTCCTAGGCGAATAGAACTTTCAATGATGGATTTAAGCTGCTCAACCTCAATGGGTTTGGCAATATAGTCGAAAGCACCGAGTTTCAGCGCTTCCACGGCGGTTTTCGGGTCGCCAAATGCGGTAATGACCGCCACCGGGGTATCGCTGTAGTTTTCCTGGATATATTTCACAATATCCATGCCGCTGCCATCCGGCAGCCGCAGATCGGTAAGGCAAAGGTCGAAGGATTTGCGGTCAAGTTGTGCCTTGGCCTCTGCAACGTTTCCAGCCTTTGCTGATTCAACGCCCATACGTCTTAAGGTGATAGAAAGCAGAGACAGTAAATCCTGCTCATCGTCAATAATTAATGCGGTAGGGGTGCTCATAAAATTGTCGTCTCTTTCGAAGCCCTGGAATCCGGTTGCTGGAAAGTAATGCGGAAACCGTGTCGCTGGGTACCGCGCATATACTCTATGTCGGCGCCATTGTAATTGCAAAATTCCTTTACCAGAAACAAACCAAGCCCCGTGCTTTTGGAATCACTGGTATGGAAAGGTTCAAACAGCTGATCGACTTGTTGATCATCCACACCCTGTCCATTGTCAGTGACATCGAGATAGGGTGTTCCATCCCAGAAGCTGCCGACATAGAAACGAATCTTAAGCTCGCCGTCATCAGGCTTTGCATATTTGATGCTGTTCTGGCACAAATTGGTGATGATTTGTTCCAGCTGGGTTGGATCAAACATCACCTTGGCGTCCCCCCCAGCGGTGGTAAGTGAGGCATCACCGGGGCTTACGGTCTCGTGGAACGTATCTATAAATACCTTAAGCCATGGTCTGAGTATTAACTCTTTGCGTTGTGCTTTGCCAGGCCGACTCCGTTGCAACACAGATTCGATAATTTCATCAATGCGTTTGGTATGCGTGCGAATAATCTGAATCAACTCTGTATCTTCTGCACTTTGCGGGTCAATGGGCGTAAGCAACTGGGCAGCGTGATTGATCGCACTTAACGGATTGCGAATCTCGTGGGAGATTGCCGAGGCCATACGACCAATGGACGCCAGCTTCGATTGCTGAATTTGTTTTTGCAGATTGGTCTGGTCCTCTATTTGTACCAGGAAACCGTTACGCAGAGGTAGAATTGAGAAACCCAGCTCATGATTGGCTACTCTGAAAGAGAAATCATCGTTTTTTGGCAGTTTCAGATAAACAGAAATTACCTCACCCAGTTCACCGATCACCCTGTTTTGCGCGCTGATAAATTCGCCCATCAAATTTCGAGCGCTTTTATTAATCAACTGGATGTTTAATTTCTGGTCAAGAAACAGTACACCAAGGTCCAGCTGCTCCAGTACTACCTGATTTATCTGGTCAAGATCAGCAAGCACTTTTTCCTGTTCCTGTACTACCGTGTGAACCGTACGAGACCGGTTTGCAACTGTACCGACAATGACCACCACACTGAAGAGACCGACAACCAGCAGCGGGGTCAGATAATAGTCCTGCAGTACTGCAGTTCCGTCGAGGAACTCCAGATAATCGCCATAAAATATCAGGATAGTGCAGAGCAGCGTATAAGAGAGGCTGACGCGCAGATGAAACAGTACAGCGGTTGCGGCTGCAGTGGTGACATACAGGATCAGCGTACTGGACTCGAGCAGATGCTGGGAGAAGGTCAATATGCTGATAAAAACAATATCAAGCAGGAAAAGAACGTGGGCCTGGATATAAAGAGCCGGCCATCGTCTGCGGATATTAATGAACGTTGCCAGTGATAATAACGCGATCCCCGCAATCGGTATCAACAGGGTCTTCACCGAACTGTTGTCACTGAGTTGTTCAATCACTGGCGACGCCAGGGCGACCAGCAATACCGTCAGCCCCAGACGGTACAGATTATAGTAAAACAGAATCTGCCAGCCCTCTTCATCGGTGCTGGCATTAATGCTGTTGAAAAATCGACCGGTTGTGATCACCTCTTTCCCTCTTCCAGTCTGGTCTCAAGTCTTGGCGATGGACCAGGCACTAATTGTCTTGTAGTCATTTAATTTGAGAGCAGTACACGCTGCGTTCATTGTGGCGCCACTTGTTATCACATCGTCTATTACCGCCACTGCATCATAGCGCCCTGCTGCGATTACAGCAAAGGCATTATGCATGTTTTTCCGTCGCTCAGTGAGCTCAAGACTGGTCTGGCTGTGGGTATTGCGAACTCTCTGCAATAACCCCTTGTCAACGGGAATTTGCAGTAGCCGGCCCACCGTATCGGCCACCAGTTCGGCCTGGTTATAGCCCCTTTGTCGAAGCTTCCGATTATAAAGCGGTATGGGAACTAATGCGTCCGGAATCACCCTGCAGTTTTTCACTGCATGGATGGCCAGCATAGTGCCCAGGGTGGTGGCATAAACAGGTTGGCTGTGGTATTTCAGCAGATGGATGAAGTGTGCAATGGGGTCCAGGTACTCGAACGCCACTACGGTTTCACCGTATGGCGGCGGCTGCTTCTGGCACTGTCCGCAAATGCCAGCAGCAGGCAGGGTAACCCCACACCGGCTGCAGCATGTCACCTTCCAGGGTAGCAATACCTGGCATTTATCACAGAAGCCAATGCGACAGGGTTGAAGGCAAAGACTGCAGCGTGGCGGTATGATGTAATCTGCCAGCTGTGATGTCATGCTTTTGAGCCCCGAAATCGTCCAGGGAAAAACAGTTTCAAACATGGTAAACCTCTTCCTTGAGAACCACAAAAATACTATTACAATCGTCAATTGAATCTCGAACTGGAAAAAATCGCAAGTCGCCGCAGTAAAAAACCTGCTGGCACCAGACCGATGTCTTACCTTGTCGACAAGGTCAGCACTGAACTTGATCAGCGTGTCAAACTTCGAGGTGCCGGTGCCAGGCAATGGCTGGTCATTGATTTTGCAGACTCCGTGCTAAAGCTTCCATCAACCGGTGTTACAAAACTTTCTTTGCTGGAAGGCGATAATCTTGATCAACTTATAAATCCTGCCACAGCACAATTCGATATTGCAGTGATAAATCTACAGCTTGCCTGGCTGGATTACGCAACGGTTTTTACCGCCCTGGGTAAGATACTGCTCCCTGGGGGCAAGCTGTTTTTCGCTACCTTTGGTCCTGATACGCTGTTTGAACTGCGCCAGGCCTGGTCCCGGCATGATCGTTATCCTCACGTCCATGATTTTACCGATTTACATTTACTGGGGGATCAGTTGGTTCGTAGCGGATTCAGACGACCGATTCTTGATGCTGACTGGTTAGGTGTTGAATTCGAGGATATTGATCTGCTGATGGAAGATTTACGCCTTGAAGGCTTTCATAATATTTCTGCCGGGCGACGTCGCACCTTGACCGGTAGAAATCGACTGAACGCTGTTCGGCATTTTTTTCCTGTTGATGCCGGACCTGCTCAAATTACATTTGAGATTGTCTACGGTTTTGCGGAAACAGCTGAAACCGGAGGTGCTGGTATACGTGTGAATCCGCCCCAAGCTGGTCAATGACTATTGTCTCAATCCGGGTACTTTTATCGGCACGCCGGTATTAACAATCGCCTGGTAAATTTCCAGGGCGATATACAATTCGCTCTGGCCTGACAACGGTGCAGCCCCAGCCATGGTATTACAGGACGCGTAACGGCGATGGAGTGTGCCCATTGCCTTTCCATCGAGACCCCAGGCGCTGCTGTAGACCGGGAATCCCACGCCCTGACCCAATGCAGCACCGAGAACATCTCCGCGCAGCTGATTACCGGCATTGTGCACATGACAATTCGCGCATGACAGATTCATCTGCCCACGTTTAGCCCAGAAATACTGTTGACCTTTGCGATAAAGTCTGCGCATCTCTTCGTCGCGGTAATCGACGTCCATCAGTTGGCCACTCCAAGGCGCCTTGAAAGCAGCTTCAAGGCGGGCCATTTCAGCGCTCATCGGGTCTAATGGTTCGGCCCCATTTTCCAGCAGACACTGGTTGATATCGCCAACAATTGTATGCACCCTGCCATTAAAGTGATAAGGGTAGGCGGTGGGTGGGGGCTTGCCTGCAAAGCATTTAGTCAGGCTGAAGCCATTAGGCAATGGTGCCTGCCATTGTTTGGAGGCCAACAGCATTTCTGTTTCATAAGGTGGAAATTCAAGCAGAAGCTCCCAGTTGAGGCGGCGTGGTGCATACTGTGGTAGTGCATTCACACCATCCTGATAGTGCTGCAAAGAGAGGTCGGGAAACCGCGATCGAAAAAATTGCTGAAACTGGCGAACATCGCTCTGAATCTCTTCCACTGAGGGGACAGCTTCCTGAGCATTCAGGTTGATATTCGTCACCAGCAGGCCAATCAGATAACCCAGGGTGATGAACCAGTAGCGCACAGTTCTATCTGCTTGTTTTATGTTGCTTGGCATGGCGTTATCCGTCACTGGTCAAAAATCTGCGATGCGCTGCCACCATTGCCGGCAATATCCTGCCAGCTAATGGCAATGGTGTCACCCCTGGTCAGTTTGGAGAAGTGGGTACCAATCACCGGGTTGGCGGAAACATATTGTCCAAGCAGTATCTCGGCCTGGATGACTTCATTCAAGCGGAATACCACCTGGGTAATATAGTTTTGAGGGATAATTTTGTCACTACCCGGGTGCCGGCGCCGCCCGTTTTCCATGGGATGGAGAATTTCGCACATGACCTGGAAGCCTGAGCTGTCTTCGATTACCTTGATGCGCATCGGATATTGCATCAGCTCTGTTCCTGCCAGTGTCCGGGTACCGCAACTCTGCGTGAAGCGCGACCGAGCACACCACTGCGCATCACATAGCAGGTCAGCGTTCCCGACTGCGCAAAACGCGCTCGACCGACGATCACACCGGGAGAATGACGAATCTGATCTATAGCAAGAATCAGTGGCTCAGGGTTGGCGTCTGTCACCACTGCAATTTTTTCTGCGCCTGGGGCGATAATTTTAAACGGTACGAGATCACCATGCTCAGACACGAGCGGCACAATAATATCGATGGATGCATCGTCCGCCGCGTCTGAAGTGCCAAAATAAAAGAGGAGAACCTGGTTTATCGCGGTTGCAGCGAATTCCGGTCTTGGATCATCTGATGCAAATACCCGGGCCCATGCGGACAGCAGAGACAAGCCACCGGCCGACATGAGCTTTAGGCTTTTAACAAGAAACTGACGTCGTCGGTTCATATCAGATTGATAGTAGAAACTCGACAATCAGATCGATCTCAGCGGCCGTTAGAATATCGTGGTTCAGGTAAGGTGGCATGGTTGAGTTGGGATTCACCGCCGATGCGTTTTCGATTTGTTTTTTCAGCAAAGCTTGTTCAGGAAATCTTGGTTGCATCGCCACCAGTGGCGGCGCAATATTGCCGGCGACCGGCAATCCTGGCGGCCACGGTGCGATATTGAAAGTATGGCACGCAATGCAGTTTCCCTTGGCCCGGTCGATGGATAAACACCAACCCTGTGTGATTTTATCAACGGGCATATTTTGCCGACAGCTAGCCTCATCAGGCCAGGTTTGCTGCTGTGCCATCACTATCGGCATGTGCCACAGTGAAATGGCCAGTAGCCCGGCGAACAGGGGTGTTTTGGATGCTATATGGTTCAAATCTCCGACATTCGGCTCATTCTATTTATAAGTCTGATTTTAACGCAGTACACCGCCCGTGGCAGATAGAATCTCAGATTGCCGGTAAACCTGCTTAATCTGCCTTTTCAGCGTCCTCGATCAGCTGCTCCAGAGCGGTAATGCGCGCTGATACGCTCTTTTTAAGGTACTCGCTATTATCCGTATTGTCCCGCAAAGCCAGCTTCATCGAGGCGATGGCCTTTTTATAGCTGCCGAGGGCAGCCAGATATTCCCCATCCGCCTGGTGTGCCTCGGCCAGATTACCCATGGCAACATTTGCAATCGACAGCTTCTGCAGCAGGTTATATTCTTGCGGATTGCGCCGTAACTGGTATCGCGTCACTTTTTTTGCTGAAGCCGGATCATCATGTTCCAGCAATGCGTCAATATAGTAGTAATAAAGGTAGGTTTTGTCAGGGTGGCGCTTGAGCAGTTTCTCATAACGTGCCACTGCTGCCGGAATGGCGCCGGATTCAAGTTCCATTTCCGCCATGGCGATCTGCACCGCGGGAAGGTCGCCATATTTATTTTCTACTTCCGATAATGTTTTTGATGCTTCGGAAAATTTGCGTAACCGTGCCTGGACCAGTGCCAGTCCATACTGGCTCGCATCACGACTGATACCTTCGAGATTTCTGGTTTCATCATCAAGCACTTTTTCTGCATCAATAGCACTGCCGGCGTAGAGCGCCCGAATTTTCGCTCTGACGAAATAAAATTCCACAGAACTCTGATGCGCATTATGGGGGAAAGTGTTGAGCCGGGCTTCAGACTCCGCTATTCGGGTATATGATAATGGGTGGGAACGGAGGAATTCCGGAACATCTTTGCTGGAAATAACGTTAAAACGTTGAAGCTTGTTAAAAAAGTTGGGCATATCCTCGGGATCGTACCCACTGTTGGCCATCAGTCGCATACCGATTGCATCTGCTTCCCGCTCGAATTCACGGCTGTATGCAAGCTGGTTTGACAGCATGTTGGCATTTGCCAGGGTAACCCCGGCAATGCCGGCCTGACCGCCAACAAGTATTGAAGCAATAATTGCCGCAGTGGTGGGTAGTTTGGCGGCCTCTGCTTTGGCAATCATACGCGGCAGGTGGCGTTGAGAGAGGTGGGCAATTTCATGGCCGACCACAGAGGCCAGTTCGCTTTCTGAATCAGTAGTGAGCAGTAATCCGGAGTTAAACGTGATGTAGCCCCCTGGCACTGCAAACGCATTCAGCTCATTTTCTTCCAGCAGGTTGAATTGCAGTGTCACGCCACGCAAATCTGCACGCTGACCGACTTCCCGACCAAGTGTATTGAGGTAATTTCTTAATTCAGGGTCGGTGATATAGTTTTCTGCCGCGATTAACTGCCGCAGAAACTGTTTGCCTATGTCGGCTTCCTGCTGGCTGTTGAGAAACCGGGTCGAAGATTCGCCCAGCTCAGGCAGACTGCCCGATTGACCGAGAATCTGGGCTGACGGCAAAAGCGATAGTGCAAGCACAGCGGCCAGGAATTGAAAGATTCGCAACAATGTAAAAATAATTTGGTACTCGGCCAGGCCGATCATTTACTATAATAACTTCTTAGATAGAGCATAGCAGTTAAAGTTCTGTAATATCTCTGCTTACGCTGTAAAGACTGTGTAAATTCAGTTGGGTTTGATAATGTAATTTCTATGCAAAATTTTTACCATACACTGATCAGTGTTGATCAGCTGGCGACCGCCCTGGGAACATCTCATGCTGCCACGGGGCTGGTGGTGGTTGACTGCCGGTTTTCGTTGATGAACCCTGACCAGGGCGCGCAGGAGTATGCGGAGGAACATGTCGAGGGTGCAGTTTATGCGCATCTTGACCATGACCTGGCGGCGCCGATCACACCAGCCAGTGGGCGCCATCCGTTACCTGCTGCCAGTGTGTTCAGCGAGAAATTGAAGAGTTGGGGAATCGATGCCAATACCCAGGTTGTTGTCTATGACCATGGGCCGGGTGCGATCGCCGCGCGACTATGGTGGATGCTACGCTGGGTTGGTCATCATCATGTTGCATTGCTGGATGGCGGCTTCAGGGCCTGGCGTGAAGCGGAAATGCCATGTTCCGGCGGAGCTTCAGCGGCAGTATCGTCAGGAGACAGTGAAACTCTGACAGTCAATGATCCTATGTGGGTTACCACTGAGGCGCTGCAGCAGCAATTGCGGGAAATCGTGTTAACGGATGCACGCAGCATGGAGCGTTACCAGGGGAAGAGTGAGCCCATTGACCCGGTAGCAGGCCATATTCCCGGTGCCATCAGCGCTGCCTTCGAACAAAATCTGGGGCAGGACGGCAGATTTCTCAACCCACAGCAATTAAAACAGCGTTTCCAGCAGCTTGGTGTCGGTGCGGCCACTGATTCGCAATACCAGCATGTGGTTCATATGTGTGGTTCCGGCGTCACTGCCTGCCATAACATTCTGGCAATGGAAATCGCCGGAATGCCGGGTTCACGGCTTTACGTCGGTTCCTGGAGTGAATGGATCAGGGATCCGCAACGACCGGTTGTCAGTGAATCATCAGATTCTGTTTAAAGAAAATCAGTAGCGTTCGCAGGGCTCCAGCGAGCATTGGTCAATTTCCAGTGATCTTCGAACTCGAACAGCAGATCAAATCGCAGCAGATCTGCGCGTAAACTGCCGAGGGCGGAGGCTCCACTGATGGGTCGGCCCGCCATGGCCACAAGTACCGTGGCTGTGGCGTGCTGTGCATTCTCTATCTCGAGGAACTTAACCAGTTTCAGGGTATGAATCTTCGGGTTACGAATAAACTGCAGTTGAATGGCGGCACGTACCTGCTTCCAGCCCTGACCGGCATCGTCACTGTATGTTTCGCTGACATGGGCCATCAGATCACCAATCTGTCGCTGCTCAGCAGCTTGCTGCATCTGTTCTATGACCTGCCTTAACTGGGCTTCGGGATCGGTATCATTGCTGCCGCAGCCGACAACCAGGAAAAACAACCCGGTCAGCAGGGCTTTGGCAACCCTAGGAAATTGTCTGCACACCATCTTCGCTGCCCAGCAGCAGCAGGTCAGCGCCTCGGCGGGCAAACAGCCCCACGGTGACAACACCGGGAATCTGGTTTATTTCCCGTTCCATCTCTACCGGATTCATGATGTCCAGGTTCTGTACGTCGATAATGATATTGCCATTGTCGGTTTTAAATCCGCTGCGCAGGGCCGGCTGGCCACCCAGACGGGCCAACGCCCTGGCAACCAGGCTTTGGGCCATAGGAATAACCTCTACGGGCAGGGGAAACTTGCCCAGCCGGTCCACCAGCTTGCTGTGATCAGCGATACAGACAAATTTTTCCGCTGCCTCAGCGACTATCTTTTCCCTGGTCAAGGCCCCACCACCGCCCTTGATCAGGTGCAGATGCCTGGTGGCTTCGTCAGCACCATCAACATATATCCGAAGGGTGCCAACGTGATTCAAATCCATGACCTCAATGCCATGCTTTGCCAGGCGGCCTGCGCTGGCTTCGGAGCTGGCAACTGCGCCATCTATTTTTCCCTTGACAGCGGCCAGACCGTCAATGAAGTAATTGACAGTGGAACCGGTGCCAATACCCACAATATCACCGGGTTCGATATAGTCTAGTGCTGCTTCCGCAGCGGCTTTCTTCAGTTTATCGCTGGACATGCTTTTTATTCCTGATCTAGAAAAGTGATGCATTAAGTTCGTTGACGGCCTTGAGCATTTCCGGGTCGTCAGTCAGTGTTTCTGAAATAGCGCCACGGCAGGCGGAGCGCGGATCGATACCGGACTTGATCAATTTGCCGGCATGCACCAATAAGCGGGTACTGGCGCCTTCCTCCAGTCCGCTGCCTTTGAGATTCCGTGTCATACCGGCATATTTCACCAGGCGCGCTGCCAGTTCGTGGTCAAGGCCGGATTCATTTGCCACAATTTCGGTTTCCAGATCTGCCGAGGGGTAATCAAATTCGATTGAAACGAATCGTTGTCGGGTGCTTTGTTTTAAATCTTTCAGCACACTCTGGTAACCGGGGTTGTAGGAAACAGCCAGGCAGAAATGGTCATCTGCCTGCAACAGTTCTCCGGTCTTCTCTATGGGCAATACTCTGCGGTCATCGGCCAACGGGTGGATCACTACAGTGGTATCTTTTCGTGCTTCCACTATTTCGTCGAGATAGCAGATGCCCCCGCCCCTGACCGCCCTGGCCAGCGGCCCATCGGCCCAGCGGGTTTCGCCACCGATAATAAGGTAACGACCCACCAGATCGGCGGCAGTGAGGTCGTCATGGCAGGACACCGTCACCAGCGGCCGCTGAAGACGCCAGGCCATATGTTCCATGAAACGGGTCTTGCCGCAGCCCGTAGGGCCTTTCAGCAAGATAGGGATATTGTTCTGGTAGGCAGCCTCGAATAACTCGATTTCATTGTGTTGGGCAGCGTAGTAAGGCTCATCGACAATGAGGTACTCGCTCAGCACTGTTTGATCTGTCATGACGTATGATTGGGTTCAAGGTCGGGGAGTTTATGGGGGATGGCTGGAAGATTAAAGCCCCATTACCACCGCCCTGTATATTTGTTACCGTCCAGGTTTCCACCGGAAAGTCGAAGCTGATTACGTCACTATCACATCGCCATGTTATGGCGTCCTGCTGTCACCATCGATATTACCGAACAACTTTTAACGCAACACAGTCACTTCATCTCCAAGCGAAATATTGCCCTCGCCATCCGGCGTCACATTGACACCAAAATAAATCTCTCCGTGCCGTTGCCGATAGGTGGACAGTGTATGGATGGGTTCGGGGCCGGAAATTGTGCCGTTGACAGGATTAATGGTTGGAACCGAGCAACGAGCGCAGGCATCAACCACGCGAAGCGGGATACCGTTGATACTGATCGAGGTCCAGCGGTCTTCGGCATAAGCTTCGCAGCCACTGACAACAATATTTGGTCGAAACCGGTCCATGGTTACCGGTTCCAGCAGGCGGCTGTTCAGGTCTTGCAGCGAAGCTTCGGAAACCACCAGCAATGGAAAGGCATCGGCGAATTTGGTGTGATCTCCGGGTTTTGACAGCGCGGGGTTACACTGCCTGAATGCGCTCACTGAAAAGGCAACCAGACGGCAGGGTTCACCAATCGCCTGGCTCAGCCATTCTGCGGTCGCGTCGCCAACATCCAGTGCATCGACTTTGTCACCCCAGACTTCTACGTTAAGCCGGTCCATGTCAGCAACAGTTGGCGCAACAGTGTGTGGGTCCATGCCAAAACAATCCATGATCAGCTGTCCGTCTGCAATGCGGGTTTTTACCAATGCCATTTGCGGATGAATACGCTGGGTCAGAAAACTGCCATCGGATTTCACCGCCATCCAGGCGCGATCCTGGTCTAATCCTGTCAGTCTGAGAGACCAGTGATGCAGGGCTATGCCGGCCAGAGATTTAACAGGGTAAAGATTGATGGCGGAAATGGCAATGGTCATTGATTCAAGGGGCAACACGCTGGTCAATAAGGATATATCTATGCGACACTTATTACCATGAGCACAGTCAAAACAGATTCAAACAGAACATTATCGTTGCTGTCAGACCTGATCGGGTTTGATACCACCAGCCGATTTTCCAACCTTGCCCTGATAGAGTACGTGCAGGCTTATCTGCAGGGTTTCGGCGTATCGAGTGAACTCAGCTGGAACGCTGAAAAAACCAAGGCCAACCTTTTCGCCACACTCGGTGACAGTGATCAACCCGGTATTGTATTGTCCGGTCACACCGATGTGGTGCCGGTGGACGGCCAGAACTGGTCCAGTGATCCGTTCAAAACGGAAATCCGTGACGGACGGTTATATGGCCGCGGCAGCTGCGATATGAAAGGCTTTATCGCGACCTGTCTGGCTAAAACCGAGCAGATATTAAGTGCTGATCTGCCTGTTCCAGTGCATTTCGCCTTTTCTTATGACGAGGAAGTCGGGTGTGTTGGTGTTGTAGGATTATTGGAGCAGTTGAAAAAAAGACCGGTGCAGCCCCGTGCCTGTATTATCGGAGAGCCCACCAGCATGAGCGTTATTCGTGCCCATAAAGGCATGCTGTTCAAACGTTGTCAGGTGACCGGCAAGGCAGGACACTCGTCACTGGTGGATCAGGGCGTCAATTCAGTAACTGCCGCGGCAAAAACCATTCACTATATTGACCAGCTGGCCGAACAGATTAAAGTAGAAGGGCCTTTTGATGAGCAGTTTGACCCGCCTTTCAGTACGCTGCATTGCGGCGTCATCCATGGCGGAACTGCGAACAATATAATTCCTGAATCCTGTTGTTTTGACTTTGAAATACGCAATCTGCCGGATGATCCGGTATTGCCGATTTTTAGTAAAGTAGAACAATTCACTCGCAGCCTTGAGCCGGCAATGAAATCGGTGGCGCAAGAAGCCGGGTTTGACTGGCAGACCCTGGGGCAATATCCGGGGTTGAACACCTCAGAATCTGCCGCAGTGATCGCCATGGTTGCCGATTTACTGGGGGATCACCGCAAACCGGGTAAAGTGAGTTATGGCACTGAAGGCGGACATTTTCAGGCGGCTGGAGTGCCGACAGTGGTATGCGGCCCCGGTAGTATTGAACAGGCACATAAGCCGGATGAATATGTTGATCTGGCACAGCTTGAAAAAGCCGAGGGATTTATCGATACCCTGGTGGCTTCTCTGGCCACAGCATAGGGTAAATGGCTGTTTATCTGGGGCTTGGTTCCAATCAGGGGGACCGCAAGCAGAATATTACTGATGCTATCGATCGTTTGATATCGGCCGGGTTTCGCCTGCACCAGGTTTCTCCCATGGTGGAATCTCCGGCGATGCTGCCAGATGGGGCTGAGTCCGGATGGAATAAGCCTTACCTCAACCTGGTGATCCGCGGAGATGCCGATTGGAGTCCAGCCAGAGGGCTTGCTATTGCCAAGGATATTGAAGCTGCTCTGGGCCGAGTGGATGGGCCCAGATGGTCTCCCCGGACGATGGATATAGATTTATTGCTATGGCACGACCAGAAAGTTAATACGGCGGATCTCACTATTCCTCATAGTGGATTGCAGCAACGGGATTTTGTGATCACGCCGTTGATGCATCTGGATCCTGGCGTACAGATTCCAGGTTTGCATCAGAGTGTGTTTGAACTGAGTCAGGGTCGACGTAATATTCCACTGTGGATGGGTATTGTTAATATTACGCCGGACTCTTTTTCCGATGGCGATAGCTGGTTTGACCGTGAAGCACTGGACACGCATCTGGACAAGCTGATTGAGCGTGACGTGCATATTATTGACGTTGGCGCGGAATCCACCCGCCCAAACGCGGAGCAAGTGGATGCGGATACTGAGTGGCAGCGTCTGGCACCGGTGATTTCGATGATTAACGAGAAATTATCCGGTCGGCGAATTCGCCCGCTGATTTCACTGGACAGCCGACATCCCGAAGTGGTGGCCAGAGCGATTGAAGCCGGAATTGATATTATCAACGATGTGACCGGTCTTGATGATCCGGAGATGGCGGCGGTAGCGAAGGATTCCGGTTTACAGATTGTGGCGATGCACGCGATGAGTGTGCCGGTAGATCCCAAAATGCTGTTACCAGATGATCGACCTGCGACCGGGCAACTGCGGCAATGGATCGAACAGAAAGCAGAGCAGTGGACGCGACTCGGTATTGATCTCAACAAAATGATCGTAGATCCCGGCATAGGGTTTGGTAAAACCTCGATTCAGGCCTACCATTTGATGTCTCATTGTGCCGAATTGCGACAATGCGGAATGCGGCTGCTGGTTGGTCATTCCCGAAAGTCGTTTATGGCTGGGTTTACCGATCGCCCTGCAGCGCTGCGCGATCTTGAAACCCTGGGTATTTCAATGGCGCTATGCCAGCAGGGAGTTGATATTATTCGAGTACATCAACCATTCATTCACCAACGCGCTTACCGCGCCTGGTCACATATCAACCTGGAATAAATTTTGTTTCAGAAAGCTTTTTATCTGCAGCTGCTGTAAAGCAACCTTGTCATACCACCTTATTAGTGGAATACGACTTCCGCGGATAAGGTAAATGCTGGGATAACAGCGTCGAATAGCCCGCCTTCATCATCTCGCATCTGGTAACTGCCCATCATGCTACCCACGGGCGTCGGCAGAATAGCGCCGCTGGTGTATTCGTAACGCTCACCGGGTTGTAAGCGAGGATGCTCGCCGACCACACCGGGACCCCGAACTTCCTGGGTTTTGCCCTCGGCGTCGGTAATTATCCAGTGGCGCGTAAGCAGCCGCGCCGGGATGTTTCCAGTATTCTGCATTTGCACCGTATAGGCAAATACATACTGATCCTGGGCAGGATCAGACTGGTCTTTCAGATATTCAGGGTTCACGTTGACCGTGATTTCTTGCAATGGCTCCATGCGGGGATTAGATAAGAATAAGAGCCCAGTTGCAATAGCGGGAAGATACCCCACGATGGTTCCCTGATAAACTATTGCGATTGAAATTACAGATTTAACTTACACATGAAGATACAGGTTCTGGGGTCAGCAGCCGGGGGTGGTTTCCCGCAATGGAATTGCAATTGTGACAATTGCGCCGGATATCGAAAAGGGACGCTGAACGCCCACGCACGGACCCAGAGTTCAATCTGCATCAGCAGTAATGGTATTGACTGGGCCCTGATCAACGCTTCCCCGGATATCAGACAGCAAATCATGGACTTTCCGGCGCTGCAGCCAGGCAGAGGAAAACGTGATACCGGGATACGTGGAGTGGTGTTGATGGACAGCCAGATTGACCATACAACGGGATTATTAACGCTCAGGGAACTAGGGCAGCCATTGCCCATTTATTGTACTGATATGGTGCGTCAGGACCTGACTTCAGGATTTCCCGTGATGACGATGTTATCGCATTACTGTGATACCAAATGGCATCAGATCACCGCTGATGGCACACCTTTCTCGGTAGCAGGTGTGGAGGATATCGAGTTTCGAGGTATTTACCTGAGCAGCAAAGCGCCACCTTATTCGCCCCACCGTCATGACCCTCATCCCGGGGACAATATAGGCATTCTGGTGGAGCACAAAAGCTCGGGCAGAAAATTATTTTATGCGCCGGGTCTCGGCGTGATAGAACCCCATCTGCAGCCATACATGCAACAGGCTGAGTGTCTTCTAGTGGATGGTACTTGTTGGCATAATGATGAAATGCGGCGTCGTGGTGTTGGCAGCAAGCTTGCGACGGATATGGGACACTTATATCAGTTCGGTGAAGGTGGCATGATTGAACAGCTGGAAAAGTTTCCTGATGCACGGAAAATTCTGATTCATATTAATAACACCAACCCGATTCTGGATGAGGATGGTCCGGAGAAAGAAATTCTGCGAACCCACAACATTGAAGTGGCGTGGGATGGAATGCAAATTACGCTATAGAGAAATCATGCAGCAACCCTGGACAAAGCAACAGTTTGAAGCAGAGCTGCGCAAGATGGCGCCGCTGTATCATATTAATCACCCGTTTCAGCAGGACATGAATCGCGGGGCGCTGTCGCCTGAGCAGATACAGGGTTGGGTGGTTAATCGGTTTTACTATCAGGTCAGCATTCCAATTAAGGATTCACTGCTGCTTTCAAAGATACATGACCGTGACACCAGGCGACACTGGATTCAGCGGATTATTGATCACGATGGCCGCGAGGGAGAAGAGGGGGGTATCGAAGCATGGATCCGTCTCGGCGAAGCCACCGGGCTCGAACGAGAGCAGATTACCTCACTTGATCATGTGCTTCCCGGCGTCCGGTTCGCAGTGGACGCATATGTCAATTTTGTGCGCAATAACTCGTGGCAGGACGCGGTTTGTTCATCTTTAACCGAGTTGTTTGCGCCTACTATTCATCGTCAGCGCCTGGCATCCTGGCCGGAGAAATATCCATGGATAAAGCCGGAAGGTCTGCAATATTTCCAGAACCGGCTTGGAGAGGCGCACAGAGATGTTGAGCATGGACTACAGCTTACCCTGGAAAACTTTACAACGTGTGAGCAGCAGGAAAAGGCGCTGAAGATTCTTAAGTTTAAACTGGACGTATTGTGGACGATGCTGGATGCTATGACCCTGGCCTATGTACACAATACTCCCCCTTATTTTAACGTTGGGGCAGAGAGCGATGACTGAGGATTCAGCGATAAAGATGGGACAAGGGTTCAGGCTGCAATGGGAACAGGCCCAAGACTGCCATGTTCTGCTGTATCCCGAAGGAATGGTCAAGTTAAATCCGGCAGCTGGTGAAATTCTGAAACTGGTTGACGGGCAACGAAATCTTGGGCAAATTATTGAGGCGCTGGAAGCGAAATTCCCCGGCACTGAGCTTGCGGGAGATGTGAGGGAATTCTTTGAAACGGCGTCGATTAATGGATGGGTGGTATAGCCTTTAGCGGGCGTGGGCATTCGGCAGATTGCTGTTGTTAAAATTTAAATCGGTAAAACGATGTTGATTTCACATTTACCCTTGTGTTTATGTATTAAAATCATCGTGTTAAACAATCTTACAGCGATATTTGCTGCGCCAGGTCACTTGCAGGCATTATGAATTTGATTTTTTGGCTGGCTCTGCGGCGGTTTTTTTATTATAGTTGAGCCAGAATGTGAAGATGTATTTTTTATTTACTAACTGGAGAATGGATTATGTGGACTAAACCAACTTATGAAGATATTCGATTCGGATTTGAAATCACAATGTATATCAATAACCGATAAGAACTGCTTTTTCTGAAAAAACCCGCTATTTGGCGGGTTTTTTTATGCTGTTTCGTTTGTTGCCATAGAATTAATTTTGCTACAGGATAGAGTAATAGTTGCATCTCCCGGCTGCCTTTAAAAACCCCCAGGTAACCTGATGACAAATTTTGATAAAAAAGAACTCTGTTGTATCGCCTAGTCGGTAGCGCCTGGAACCAGCAGTCGACGAGCGTTTTTCGGATTGCGGAATTCCACCGCTACGGAGTTTGAAGGGGTCGAGTTATTTGCGTTGTTAACCGCGTCCAGGATTTGCTGGTGATAGGGTGAAAGACTGCAAACCGGGTCGGCATTGCGGGCATCTCCGGTCAGTTGATATGCCTGACAACGACAACCTCCAAAGTCCTTGTGTCGTTCATCACAGCTTCGACAAGGTTCCCGCATCCAGTGTTCACCTCGATAGGCATTCATTGCTTCTGAGTTAAACCAGGCATCAGAAACACTGCAATCTCTGAGGTTTGGAAATGTCAGTTGTTTAATCTGCCGTGCACCCTGGCATGGCAGCACTAAACCATCTGGGGCGATGTTGATGAATATACTTCCCCAGCCCGACATGCAGGCTTTAGGCCTATCCTCATAGTAGTCTGGCACAACATAAATAATCCGGCACTGTTTGGCGTACTCTTCCTGGTATTTTCTGGCGACTTGTTGCGCTGTGTCGAGCTGCTCCCTGGTTGGCAACAGACCTGATCGATTGTGTAACGCCCAGCCATAATATTGTGTATTTGCCAGCTCCACCTGATCGGCCTCCAGCTCCAGTGACAAATCCAATATATCTGCGATCCGGTCGATATTGTCCCGATACAAGACAAAATTAAGCACCATAGGATATCCCTGTGCTTTTACTTCGCGGGCCATTTGTTTCTTATGCTGAAATGATTCAGTGCCGGCCATACGATCGTTTAAAACTTCGTCACTGGCTTGAAAACTGATCTGAATGTGGTCCAGCCCAGCTTGCTTGAGCCTGGCAATGCGATCAGCATCCATGCCGATGCCGGAGGTAATCAGGTTAGAGTAGTAGCCGAGCCGATGGGCCTCGGTCACGATATCCTCAAGATCCTGGCGCATCAGCGGTTCTCCCCCTGATAAGCCCAATTGTACGGCGCCTAATTCCCGTGCTTCATTGAGCACCCGTATCCAGTCTTCAGTGGTGAGTTCGTCTTTATACTTTGAATAGTCAATTGGATTGCTGCAATAGGGGCATTGCAGCGGACATTTGTAGGTGAGTTCCGCGAGTAGCCATCGGGGGCCAGGGATTGCTGGAGCATTCATATTGGATTCTTCCGTTTCAAAACACCTGATTCAGAGACAAATTCTTTATCTGCAAGCCGGTGGCAAATACCTTAAAAATTCACGCAATATGCAAGATGCCGTTTCGGCTACCTGTCATATTGCTTGCTGCATGATTCAGACGAGTTTAAGTTAGCACTGTGAATCTGAAATTCATGTGTTATCTACTGGCACTCTTATAACACAAGGTAACGATCGCACATGCACGCTTTCAGACCATATGAAAATATAGTATCAGGGAATGAGTTCATGTGAATTGTTCTGTGAA
>Ga0055584_100001796_pt1 | contig 21067 bp, 16 predicted proteins | sample OSDHelmetaG_FD_58716 | JGI IMG/M metagenome (GOLD analysis project Ga0055584, IMG submission 58716) | Pelagic marine sediment microbial communities from the LTER site Helgoland, North Sea, for post-phytoplankton bloom and carbon turnover... | ecosystem: Environmental > Aquatic > Marine >...
GGACCCGCTCTATTTCGTGCTGGAGCTCAAGGGCAAGATCAAGGTCGTGACCAATGACCGCTCGGTGCACACCTTCGCCAGCGATGTGCTGCCGATCCCCCAGGGGCCGAACTCCTTCGATCAGGTCGGGCTGACCGGCATCTGCCTGGAACCCGAGAAGGGCTATGTCTTCGTCAGCTTTGCCTATCTCGACGAAACCCAGATCTACCGCAACGGCATGGCCCGCTATTCGACCACGCCGGGCACCTTCGGGCTGGCAGGCACCGACCGGCTAGAATTCCTCGATGTCTTCCGCACTGAACGTTCCGCCACGGCGCATCAGATCGGCCCGTGTCAGGTCCGCGACGGATTCGTCTACACCGCCGTGGGATATGGCGATGAAAAGGCCCAGGCCCAGAACCTACACACCACCCTGGGCTCGATCATCCGCACCGATCTCGACTTCAAGGCACCCGACGACAATCCCTTCTTCGAGGATGACGGCAAGGCCACCGCGATCGACTACATCTGGGCCTATGGCTTCCGAAATCCCTTCGGCCTGAAGATGGTCGGTGACCGCCTCTTCGCCACCGAGAATGGCGGCGATGTGGACCGGTTCAACGAAATCGAGGAAGGCGAGAACTATCTCTGGAACGGCACCGACTGGGGCATCGGCGCACGGGCCAACCAGATCTTCGCCCCGGCCGTGGGACTGGTCCATCTCGACTATATCGACGACGACAACGAGGTCTTCCCGGAGGACTTCCGCGGCAATTTCGTGACCGTCTCCTCCGGCACCCCCGGGGAGGTCGGCCGCAGTGTCGACGGCAAGCGCAGCCTGCTCTTGCTCAACTACGATTTCGAGACCAAGCAGATGGCGAGCGTTCCCCGCTCGATCCTCAACTATCGTGGCAGCAGCATGCAGATCCCGGTCTCGGTGGGCGTGGGGCCGGATGGTCTCTACTTCCTGCCGATTCTGCCCAACGCGCAGGGCACCGTCGCGGTCTTCAAGGTGAGTGTGGACGCCAATGCCGACTATCCCCACCGGGTCGGATCGGATGAAACCCCGCTGGCCCTGATCAACCGCTATGGCTGCCACCAGTGTCACAAGATAGCCGGTGCCGGGGGCAGTTTCGGACCGGCCCTCGATGATGGTTTGCGGGACCGGCTAATCGCGGCCCTCAACGAACCGGCTTATGCCGCCCGGGTCGCCAAAGCCGACAAGCTCACTGCCGATCCCTATGTGAATTACCGCGAGGCCCGCCAGGACATCCTTGCGGCCAACGGCGATGAACGCGCACGGCGCTGGCTCACGACCTATTTGCAGGAACCGACCTTCGACAACCCCAAGAACAAGATGCCGCGCCTGGACGTGACCGCCGCCCATGCCGCGATCATCGGTGAGCATCTGATGGGACGTGCCGCTGTGACCCAGGAACCGGAATTCGGCACGCTGGACAAGATCCGCTTCTTCATGGCGGCGCAAATTCCTGAACTGCGCTACCGCCACATGATCCTGTCCTTCGGGATTGGCGGCTTGCTGGGAGGTGCCGTCCTGCTGGTCCTTCTGGGCCTGTTCCGGCGTCGGCGCGCCGGGTAACAGAGAACCGACGTCGGACCCGAAGACAACAAGATGACAACACCCGACCCGCAATCAGACCGGCGCTTCCTGCCCTATGGACGGCAGTCCGTCGATCAGGCGGATATCGATGCCGTGGTTGCCGTGCTGCGCGGCGACTGGCTGACCACGGGTCCCGCTGTTGATGCCTTTGAAGCCGCGCTACGCGACGTCACAGGGGCCGAACATGCCATTGCCTGCAGCAACGGCACGGCAGCCCTTCATCTAGCATTGCTGGCCGCAGGTATTGGGCCGAGGGATAGGGTGATCGTTCCCGCCAACACCTTCCTCGCCGCGGCCAATGCCGCCCGGCTGGTGGGCGCCGAAGTGGTATTTGCGGATATCGACCCCAAGAGCGGCCAGATGCTGGCCGAACATGCCGAAGCCGCCCATGCGCGGGCGGACGACAACCGCGTCGCAGGGGTGATGCCGGTCTATTTCGCCGGCCAGTGTGCCGCCCCGGCCGATCTCGCAGACTTCGCCTGCACCCATGACCTTCGTGTGATCGAAGATGGCTGCCACGCGCTCGGCACCACCTACGACTCCGCGGCGGGTCACCACCACGTGGGCGGCAATGACCATGCGGACATGACCACCTTCTCCTTCCACCCGGTCAAAACCATCACCACCGCAGAAGGCGGCGCCATCACCACCCGTGACGCCGATCTGGCCGAGAAGCTGCGCCGCTATCGCAATCACGGCATGACCCGCGACCCGGCGCAGCTCACAAATGAAGCCCTTGCCCACGCGGCCGATGGCGCGGTGAACCCCTGGTATTACGAGATGGCCGAACCCGGCCTCAATTACCGGGTCAGTGATCTGCAATGCGCTCTGGGCACCAGTCAGCTGAAACGCCTGCCCGATATTGTCGCGCAGCGGCGCGCGCTTGTGGCGCGCTATGCCGAAAAAATAGCACCCCTCGCACCGCTGGTTCAGTCCCTGGATATGGTGAAGGGATGCAGCCCTTCCTGGCATCTGCAGGTCGTCCGGATCGATTTCGCAGCAGCAGGCACAAGCCGGGCCGAGGTTATGACCGCCCTGCGTGAACAGGGAGTCGGGAGTCAGGTGCACTACATACCGGTGCCGTGGCAGCCCTATTATCGGCACCGCTATGGCGATACCGAATTCCCGGGCGCCAGCGCCTATTACGACACCTGCCTCAGCCTGCCCCTGTTCGAATCACTCACCCTGGCCGAGGTCGACCGGGTTGTGGACACCCTCGAAGCGGTTCTTTCCGGCCACCGGCACTAAACCCAGAGACCGAACGAACCGTCATGCGAATTCCCATAGAGAGCCTCGGAACCGTCACCGACTGGCGTGACGGCATCACCTGGAGCGCTGCCGATCTGGCTGCCCAGACGAACCGGACTGCGCGACAGCTGATCGAGATCGGGGCCGGTCGGGGCGACCGCATTGTCATCTGGCATGGTGGCAGCGGGCGATTCTTCGGAGACCTGATGGGGGTCTGGAAAATCGGCGCCTGTGCGGTGTGCCTCAACCCATCCACCACCGAGGAAGAGGTCGGACGGATCGTCGATTTCGTCAACGCCGCCGCTGTGCTCGATGATGGCATCGCGCGCCTCGACACGCTCCTCTCTGCCCCCATTCTCAGCAGCGGGGCCTTTACCGGTGCCAGTGATGATGTTGTGGGCGAATCCCAACTGGATGACGACGCGCTGATCCTGTTCACGTCCGGCACCACCGGCACCCCCAAGGGCGTGCTGCACAGCTTCCGATCCCTGCTCGCGCGGATCGCGCTGAACCAGTTCCATATTCCCAGAGCCGCACGGGCGCGCACCCTGTCCGTGCTACCGACCCATTTCGGCCATGGCCTGATCGGCAATTGCCTGACCGTGCTGCTGGACCGTCAGCCACTGCTACTGGCCCCGGCGACCAATCTGGATGTCTCCGGACATCTCGGCGCCATCATCGACGAACACGACATCACATTCATGAGTTCGGTCCCCACATTGTGGAAGCGCGTTCTGGGAACGGTGCCACCACCCGAAAACGGCAGGCTGACCCGGGTGCATGTCGGGTCCGCCCCACTCTCTGCCGAATTGTGGAACGGCATCGCCGAATGGGCCGGCACAAGGGATGTGGTCAACATGTACGGCATCACCGAAACCGCCAATTGGATTGCCGGCGCCTCGCTGGCCGATCATGAAGCCGCCGATGGTCTGGTGGGCGACATGTGGGGTGGTACCGCCGCGGTTCTGGATGGGGCTGGCGAAATTCACGCGCAGGGCGAGGGGGAACTTCTCGTTCAGTCGCCCAGTCTGATGCGGGGCTATTTTCAGCTGCCCGAACAGACCAACGCGGTGTTGCGCAATGGCTGGTTCCACACCGGCGATATTGGGCATATCGATGCCTCGGGCACGATCCGCCTGACCGGCCGCCAGAAATATGAAATCAATCGGGGCGGCATCAAGGTGCACCCGGAAGATATTGATCTGCTACTCGAGCGCCACACCGCCGTCGGCGAAGCCTGTGCGTTTGCTCTGCCCGACGAGATCGAAGGCGAAATCGTTGCCGTGGCCGTGACCTCCGGTGACGGCTCCGAACTCGACGCCCGCGCCCTGCGCCGCTGGTGCGGCGAACGACTGGCGCGCGAAAAAATACCGTCCCGCTGGTTCGTGGTGGATGAAATCCCCAAGACCGACCGGGGCAAGGTCAATCGCGACAATGTGGCCGCCTATTGTCTGGACATGGATTCTTGAACCACCCTTTGCCATCCGGCGCGCCTATGGTGTTGCGCACTGATGCCTCCAACGCGATCGGTTTCGGGCATCTGCGGCGCTGTCTTGCCATCGCCGACTTCGTCGCCCGGTCCGGTGGCACACCTGTCTTCGCGCTCGGCATATATGATGACAGCGCGCGGGCGGCCGTCAAAGCGGCGGGATGGACGTGTGTCGAACTCAATGACGCCACGCTATTCGATGCGGCAAGCCTGCCCGCGGCCTCTCTGGTGATTTGCGACATGAGCCACCCGGCAGCTGTCGAAAGCGTGGAAAGCCTGCCGGGCTATGTCTCGGACCTGCAGGACGAAGGATGCCGCGTTGTGCTGATCGATGCGCCGCTGGCCATGTGTCTGGCCGCGAAGCAGCCACTGGGCGTCGACCTGCTGGTGATCCCCTATCTGGACGGTGAATTGCAGCAGGTCCAGCCCGGCCCACGGGCCACTGCAGCCGGTCTGCCCTTTGCCATTGTCGACACTGACTACAGGGATGCGGCAACCGCCGGGCGGGACATCTCCGACATGGCCGATCGTATTCTGGTCACAGCCGGCGGCAGCGACCCCACCGGGGCCACAGCGCTCTGTCTGAAGGCCCTGCACAACATCACCGATGCCGACCTCACCATCCGCGTTGTGGTGGGTCCGGCCTTTGACCAGAACGCGCGCAGTGAAATTCAGACGCTGGCGGCCGACAGCCGACACGACATCACATTACTCGACGCACCCTCCGGCCTGCTGGCGGAAATGCTATGGTGTGATCTTGCCCTCTCAGCCAGCGGCGTCACGAAACACGAACTGGCCTGCACGGGAACGCCTGCGCTGCTGTTCTCCATCGACAGCGATCTCGACGCCATGAACACGTCGTTCCGCAAACTGGGGAGCTGCGAAGACCTGGGCCAGGTCGCGCATCTGACCCCGGACATTCTCGCCAGCGCCCTGCGTCGCATACGTCCCGACCGGGATCGTCGTCAGGCCATGTCCGCAGCCGGGCGACAGGCCGTGGACGGACGCGGCTGTGTACGCATGTTTGAAGCCCTTGAAGCGGCGTGCGCCGCGTGACCACGCAGATGACCTCCACCCAGCAAAGCCCGCTGTTCACCCGCCATCAGGTGATCGTCCTGTTCCTAGCCGCCGTCGCCCTGCGTCTGGCCTATCTCGGAATCGTTGTGGCGCTGGACGGGAACATCAACAACGGCAGCGATTCCGGAAAATTCCTGCAGCTTGCCTCCAATATCAACAAGTTCGGATCCCTGGTGAACTGGGATCTGGGGGTCTTCGGGCGTGACACCGGGCGGATGCCGCTTTACCCCTATCTGACCGCGGCCATTCTCGACATTGCCGGGGCGCAGCGCCTCTGGGCCGTGGCCTTCGTGCAGGCTTTCATCGACGCGGCGACGGTCTTCGCGATCGGATTGCTGGCCGGAGCGATCGACCGCCGCTGGGCACTGCCCGCAGCGATCCTGGCCTGTGTCTGGACCAGTCTGGTGATCCTGACCTCCTTCGTGCTCGCCGACACCGTGTTCATGGCCTTCTTCTGCTGGGGCCTGTGCGCCTGTGTCTGGGCCACCCGAGTCGAGCGTAAATTGCTGCTGGTCGCCGCAGCCGGGCTGGCCTTTGCCCTGGCCTTGCTGACACGACCGACCCTGATGTTCTTTCCCTATTTTCTGGTCCCCGCCCTGACGGTGCTGCTCTGGGCCCGCGGCGGCCAGAGCTGGCGGCGCGCCATCCTGCTAGCGCTGGTGCCGGCCGTGATGATGCTTGCTGCTGTCGCGCCGCGCGCGGCGGAAAACTACAACCAGTACGGCACGCTGGTGGTCACGACCCAGTCGGGCAATCACGCGCTCGACGTGGTGGATCAGTTCATCCGGCTGTGCGAGCGCTGCGTGCACGAAGACATGGAATCTAAGATGCATGCGGAGGTCAAATCCCGCCTGAAGGCCCAAGGCCGGGAAGACCAGCAGAACCCGACGATCCTCGACGAGATTCGCCGTGGCGTTGCCGTCGAGTACCTCAAGCAGATTCCAATCGGCACCCTGTTCAAGGGAACGATCCTGGGCTCCATCCGATCCACCTTTCAATCGGGCGTCTATGTGACCGGGCACCAGTTCCGACTGGACCCGCAATTCCTGTCTGCGGTCCCCGGTGATTCCTACGCCCAGAGACTGTGGAATTTTGCAAAGTCTCTGCCCTCTGACGGGTTCCTGTTGCTCTGGGCGGTGGCACAGATGTTTGTGGTCACCGGGGTGGTTTTGCAGATCAGCGGCGCCTGGCGGGGGGTACGTCAGCGGGATGCGCGGCCCTATATCCTGTTCCTTCTGGGGATTGCCGCCTATTTCCTCGCACTCAACGGCCCCTTCGGAAACCCGCGCTACGCGATCCCCCTGACCCCGGTGCTGGTGGTGCTGACCGCAGCGGGACTTGCGGGCCTTCTGGCACGCCGCGCCCTGAAGCGATCTTCGGTGACCCAATGACCGACAACACCTTTACCAACGCCGCCATCACCGCCGACGACAAGGCGGCCTTCGAACGTGAAGGGTACCATCTGATCCGCCCGCTGTTTTCCAAAGCGGAAGCTGCGCACTGGCGGGATCAGATCAATGCGGTGTTTGATTTTCCGCCCGAGCCGGACGCGGCCGCCCGCATTGCCGGTGCCACCCACACGCTCGCGGATGGTGTGACGACAACGGAGAATTTCTGGCCCGTCATTTTCAATGAACGACTGCTCGCCACGGTCAGCGCACTGATCGGTGACGACATCCGCTACACCCAGCATTCGGACCTGCACATCAATCTGCCGGGCGGGCGCTGGCACCGCGACAACGCCCATCGTGCTTTCGGGGTCGGTCCGGACTGGGATGAAACCGAACAGCCCTATCGGGTCGTTCGTGTGGCGATCTATCTGTCGGATCACCACGCAAGCAATTCATCCCTGGTGGTGCTGTCCGGCAGCCATCGCCGAGAAACCCGACAGGCCCGCACGGAGTATGTGATCTGGAACAAGCTGCGCGGCTTTCTACGTCGTCGGGGGCGCAACAACCTGCTTTCCCACATCTTCCTGACAGCCCCGCGGCGTGTGCTGCGCACCCAGCCGGGGGATTGTGTCATCTTCGACCAACGCCTGATGCATGCCGGCGGGGTCATCCGCGGCCCCGAACCGAAATACGCGATCTACCTGTCATTCGGGATCGACAATCAGCATTCACGAAACCACCGAGCGTTTTTCCTCGATCGACCCACCTACAGCCCGGACCTTCCCGCGGCCCTGCGTGCACGTCTTTCGGAGAACGGACTGTTGCTCGACGACGCGTCCGGGACTATTCAACCCTAAGCTCATTTCCTGAAAGGAGCCTTCATGGCACCGAACAAACAACCGTTTTTGATCGCCGAGATCGGCATCAATCACAATGGCGACATGGCCATCGCCAAAAAGATCATGGATTCTGCCGCGGATGCCGGTTTCGATGCCGTGAAATTCCAGAAACGCACCGTCGATGCGGTCTATACGGCGGAGTATCTGGAGGGTCACCGTGAAAGCCCCTGGGGCACCACCCAGCGCGCCCAGAAGGAAGGTCTCGAATTCGGTGAAGCTGAATACAAGGAGATCGATGCCTATTGTCGCGAGAAGGGCCTGCAATGGACGGCCTCCTGCTGGGACATGGGTAGCCTCGACTTCCTGCGCGGATTCGATCCGTCATTCCACAAGATCGCGTCACCCATGCTCGGACATATCCCCCTGCTGCGCGAAACCGCCAAGGACGGGAAGAAGACCTTCATCTCCACCGGCATGTCCAAGCTGGAAGAAATCGATGAAGTGGTCGAAATCTTCACCAAGGCCAATTGCCCGATCGAGTTAATGCACTGCAACTCGACCTATCCGATGAAAACCGAAGACGCGAATCTGCTCTGCATCCCGATGCTGCGCGAACGCTATGGCGTCAATGTGGGCTATTCGGGACATGAAAGTAGTCTGGTGACCGTCTGCGTGGCCGCCGTCGCACTGGGCGCCACCTCCATCGAGCGCCACGTGACCATCGACCGCACCGTGTACGGATCCGATCAGGCCGCGTCCATCGAAACCAAGGCACTGCGCAGTCTGGTGGCCGCGGTTCGTGCGATCCCCGCAGCCCTGGGCAGCGGTGAAAAGGTTCTGGGCGAGTCCGAACTGGAAGCCCGGGACAAGCTGCGTCAGGACGTCCAGTCCTGATCGGGAACGTAATCCGCGCATGAGCACTGTTGCCGTCATTCTGGCGCGCGGCGGGTCGCAGGGAATCCCGGGGAAAAACCTCAAGGATTTCTGCGGCAAGCCGCTGGTTGCCTGGACCATCGAACATGCACGCGATGCGGCGCATATCGATTCCGTCTGGGTCAGCTCGGATGATCCCGAGATCCTGTCGGTCGGCGAATCCTATGGCGCGTCCGCCATCGAACGTCCGGTGGATATCGCTGACAGCGCGGCCTCCTCGGAATCCGGCTGGCTCCATGCGCTCGATGCGTTGGCCGAAAAGGGTGTTGCGGTGACGCGCATGGTGGCACCTCAATGCACATCACCGGTCCGGACCGCGGGTGATTTTGACGGCGCGCTGGAGCTCTTCGAGGCCGAGAAACTGGATTCCCTGTTCTCGGCCACAACCATTCCGGATTTCAACATCTGGCGGCCCCAGGCCGATGGTACTCTGGACAGCTACACCTATGACTATCGCCGCCGCGAGCGACGCCAGGAAAAGGGCGAGCAGTTTCTCGAAAACGGGTCCTTCTGGATTTTCATACCCGAGGTCCTGCGCAGTTCCGGAAACCGGATGGATGGCAAGATCGGTATCTGGCGTCAGGAGTTCTGGAAAAGTTTCCAGATCGACGAACCCGAAGATCTGCGCTTCTGTGAAGTCCTGATGCGGGCCTATCTGCCAGAGGGTACCTCCACCCCCTGACCATGGACGACACGGTCAACACACAAGCATGGCTGATTGGCGGCGCCGGTCGGTCGGGCAAAACCACGCTTGCCGATTCGCTGCAGACCCATTCGCGGACCATCGCCGGCTTCCCTCTGGAAGGGGTCTTTCACGTTTACCTGCAGCGCAGGTTCCCCTTCTTTCGCCACCAGCGACAGCGCCTGCTGACCGAATATATGGACCGACCGCGATACATGGATGCGCTGCGCACCAAGGTGGAACGCCCGCGCGATCATTTCGAAGTGGATATCGAAGAGCTGACCACCGCACTACCCGAAGGTATCGACAACCCCATCGGTCTGTTTGCCTGGCTGCTGGACAAATATGCTGCCGACCAGGGCCGGCAGGGCTGGGCCGTGTTCGACCTGTTGCCGGAGATGCGCTACGCGACTTATCGCAAGCTGATCGCCGGCGTGAAGCTTGTCGTCATGCAGCGCGCGCCCGAAGAGGCGGTGGCCGAAGCCCTGTTTTGGCGGAGTTATCCCGAGGCCCCGGAAGACCGGCGCCGGCGCTTCCAGAATGTTCTTTTCCAGTGGTGCCTGTCGCGCGTCGTGACGGAACATCATCGCCAGCATTACCCGGACGATGTCGTCGTATTTTCCTTCAACGATCTCACCCGGGGCGATGCATCCGCGCTGTCCCGGATGGCTGAGACATTCGACATGGATGTCGAGGCCGTGCGCAGCGCTTTCGATTTCACACCCCCTTTCGGATATCACGGCGACGCGGGCTTCAAGGGACCCGACGGGGCCCTGCACAAGCTGCTCAGCGATCAGGAACGGGACGACATCGCAAAGGCGGTCGGCGGGACATTCAGCCGGCGTGATCTGGCAATCCTGATTGCGCTGGCGCCACATGCACCTGTCTTCGCACGGGGCCTGGGGGATTTTCTGTTGTATCCGGGGACAATTCTGAAGCGCCGCCGGAACGCGCTGCGACAGCGAGCTGTGGATGCGCTGGCCGGTCTTCGCCTGTCTTTGCGGGCTCCGGCATGAACGGGGTCATGACCACAGCGATGACGGATGCAACGGCGCCCATCGCCATGGATTTGTCGGTTCTCGGTGCTACGGATCCGCAGCGCGCGCTTGATGATCTGGTCTGGCCCAGTCCGTATGACGTCTATCACACGCTCTCGCGCACATTCATCGATTCCCTGATGGCGACGATTCACGCGCTGGACCCGGGGGCTGACCCGGCCGCCGTGATCCGTGCCAAGACCTATGACATTGTCACCGATCTGGCCTTCGCCGCGCGGCTGGCCTTCGATATTGCCAATGCCCGCAAGGCCAACCGGACGCTGCGCTATGACGCGGCGGCCTGTCCGATGCTCGCCTTCCTCGAGGCCGGGGGCGATCCGGCTCGCTCACCGGTTCCGCGCATCTGGCATCACCCGGTCGACCCCCGCTTCAAGACCCGAGCCCGTAAGGCGGCCCGGCGTGGCCGTTCCCAATTGCTGGCGCGGCTGGCCAGCGGTGAACGGATTGACGTCCACAACCGCAACAATCTGGTGAACACGCTTCTGGCCACCGAGGCCCGCACCGCGATCGACTGGCCGGTCACCAACATCACCTGGCATCACGGCGGCGATGTGCCCACCATTCTGCAGGAGAGCGTTTCGGAGATGGGCCGCACTTACGGGCAGGTGATCGCACAGTTCATCGATGACACAGATTTGCGCGAGACCCTGGAAGCGCTGGGTCGTCGCCTGATTTCCTATCATCTGGCCAAATCCTGGACCGACTTCAAAACCTTCGAAGCGCATATGCGGTTTCGCCCGATGGGCACCATGCTGGTGAGCGGCACCCCCAAACATCTGGGCCGTCTCGCGGGCTGGCTCTACCGCCGGGAAGGCCGCCCGGTGATCCGCTGCGCTCATGGCGGGGAGCGGGTGTTCTTTTCCGACTATGAATGGGGTCTGGCGGAGTTTCCCGATTGCGACACCTACTACGCACACAGCGCGGGCGAACGGGACGCCCTCGCACAACGCATCGCCACAAAGACAACCGCGCTGGTCCAGCCCGGACAATCCATCGTGTTCAAAACACTGGGCAGCCCGCACCATCAGGCGCTGCTGGAACGATCCCGCACGCAACGCCGCCCGGGCAACACCGGCACCATCGTCTATGTGGCGGGAGGCTATCTCGGCGAACAACTCGGGGATTTTCCCAACCGCAAACCCCCGGACCCGCTTTATCTGGACTGGCAGATCGATCTGGTGCTCGCCATCAAGGCGCTGGGCTATCGGGTGGTGGTGAAACCACATCCGGCCGGCATTGCGCATGAATCCCGTTTCCTCGCACCCTATACCGATGGGGAGCTCGACGGCGTGTTCGATCCGGCCCAGGTGTCGGCCGATGCCTTCGTCTTCGACTTTGCCGGCACCGCGTTCTTTGACGCACTCGCCACGGATATCCCCATGGTGTTCGCAGATATGGGTGTGCGTCCCTATGACAGTGCGGTCTACGACGATTTCGTGACCCGGTGCCCGGTTGCGCCCGCGGGCCGCGACGACCGGGGCCGGTTCCGGATCGACCGCGAACGGCTGGGCACCGTTCTGACGGATACCATCGAGATGAACACTTGTCCCCCCGGCTTTCACGACCGTTATTTCGGCCCATGAGCCATCCCCCACTGAACCCCGGCAGAACAGGAACGCACCATGCGTAACGTCCGCCTCGTCAATGAGAACCGGAAGCCACGACTGCGTTCGCGCATGGCCAACGCGGTCGCACGCGCCCTGCCACATGCGATGGTTCGAAAACTGATGGAGAGCACCTTCATCAATTTCGGCGTCGAAACGACTAATCTGTGCAACGCGAATTGCTCGTTCTGCGGCTATCGCTTCATGCAGCGCCCCAAGGTCGACATGCCCATGGAGGTCTATGAGAAGGCCGTCCGTGAATTTGCGGCCAATGGCGGGGGCAATCTAAACTTCACGCCCACGGTGGGTGATCCTCTGGTCGATAAGCAGCTGGTCAAGCGCATCGAGCTGGCTCGGTCCCATACGGAAATCCAGGAAATCTTCCTCTACACTAATGCCATCCTGCTCGAACGCTTCGGGTATGAGGCCTTCCTGCGGTCCGGGCTGTCGCGTCTGGCGATTTCCACCTTCATCGGCAACCGCGAGGGCTATGAGCGGTATTACGGCAACGACAAATACGGGAAGGTGGTCGAGAACATCATCGAGATCGCCCGCAAAAACCGCGAGATCGGCAGCCCGGTGCGCATCACGCTGCATCTACGGGTCGAGGGCGACCGGGCCTCCTGGGAAGAGACCGAGACCTATCAGACCATCGCCGAACTGGTCGGAGTCAACAACATCGACTATCTCGACGTCTATGATGCCTGGGGTGGACGCATCAAGAAGGAGGATGTTCCCGAAGGGACCGAACTCGACGAACCCATCCCGCTAGCCGAGAAGATCAAGTCACCCTGTTTCGAGATGTATCGCCGCCTGCATGTGCTGGCCGATGGCAATGTGGGCGCCTGTGTCTGCGTCGATCTGGAAAGCGAAATCAAGGTCGGCAATGTGAAAGAGGAAACTCTCGATGAAATCTGGCGCGGCAAACGCCTGCGCGCCTATCGATCCAACTGGGTCGAGGGGAATCTTCCCGAAGTCTGCAAGAGCTGCACCCGGTATCAGGCCGTCGACCAGTTCATCGACGAGAACCGCAAACGGGTGATTGTCGACTTCGCCCGCCGGCGGTTTCCGGCAACCCTGAAATTCCTGACCCGGTAAGCCCGACCCGATGACCCGCGACATTCCCGATTTTGAACTGACCGCCGCGATGGCATCGCTCTACCGCAGCGGCGACTACTATGTGCGCATTCCCGCCGGCCCCGCCGAGCCCGAAGACGACACCTACTGGACCAAATCGGTGGACCCGGACGGCAAGGTGCGGGACCGATTCGCCGAGCGGGACCAATATGTGGAAAACATCCGGCCCGAACTGGACTTCATCGCCGGGCTGACACCCGGACGGGTGCTCGATATCGGCTGCGGCCCCGGCTGGCTGCTTTCGGCCATCGATGCCGGCTGGGACAAGCACGGCGTGGAACTTTCGGCCGCCGCAGCCGAACACGCTGCCCAATATGGCGATGTCTTCGTCGGGCCGTTTGAAAACTCCAGCTTCGAAGCCAGCAGCTTCGATCTGATCGTCATGTATCACGTGATCGAGCATCTGCCTGACCCGGTCGATGCGCTGCGGCGGGCCTGTTCCCTGTTGCGCCCGAGCGGGCAGCTTGTGCTGGGCACCCCGGATTTCGATTCCGGCTGCGCCCGGCGCTACGGCAACCAGTACCGGATGCTACACGACCCGACCCATATCAGCCTGTTCTCGAATGATTCCATGCATCGCTGCCTGCGGGGTGAGGGATTCCGCATCGACCAGGTCGAGTATCCCTATTTCGACACCCAGTGGTTCGATCGGGAGAACCTGCTCAAGATGCTCGGGACAGACGGCATCTCCCCGCCCTTCTACGGGAACTTCATGACCTTTTACTGCACCCGCAGCGCGGACTAGCAGGACACGGGCGCGGCCGATGGCTGTTCGCCCGATCTGATCAGACAATATGTGTGGCTTTGTAGCGCTCAGTGAACCCGGGCGATTCTTCGACGAATCGCTGATGTCGGGCATGGAAGCCGACCTGCATCATCGCGGGCCGGATTCCGGAGGTTTGTCCATCGAGGCGGGCTTCGCGCTGGCCTTCCGGCGGCTGGCGATTCTCGACCCGGTGTCGGAATCCGACCAGCCGATGACCGACCCGACCGGGCAACGGACCATCGTCTTCAATGGCGAGATCTACAATTACCGCCGCCTGCGCGCTGAACTGGAAGCCGCGGGCACGCAGTTCCGCACGAATGGCGACTCGGAGGTCATCCTCGCCGCCTATGCGGCCTGGGGCGAGGATTGCTTTGCCCGTCTGGAAGGGATGTTCGCGATTGTGATCATCGATCGCGCGCGCAACGAGCTCATCGCCGCGCGGGACCCGTTTGGCATCAAACCACTATATGTGGCCCGGCGCGGAGCCCTGACCGGCTTTGCTTCGGAGATGCGCCCGCTGGCCCGGCTGTTCCCGGTCAAGGTAGACCGGGCGGCCCTGTCCGAGCTGCTGATCTTCCGCTTTGCCGCCGGGCGGCTGAGCAACCTCACCGATATCGAGTCCCTGCCCGGCGGCACGGTCATGGTCCAGTCGCTGACAACCGGCACCTGGCAGACCCGCCGCTTCTGCGACCCACTCGACAGTATAGACGCCGACCCCACGATCGACATGGACACCGCCATCGCCCAGTCACGTGAGGCTATTGTCAATTCCGTCCACGACCATCTGGCCAGCGATGTGGGCTACACCGTGCAGCTTTCCGGCGGGGTGGATTCCAGTCTGGTCAGTGCGATTGCCCAGCGCGAGACCGGCGGGGCGCTGGCCTCCTATGGTGTGCATATCCCCGGTTTTGCCCAGGACGAAGCGCCCTATCGGGCACAGGCGGTCGACCGGATCGGCCTCGAACACAGCGAAATCACACTAGACGGCCACGCCTTCGCCGATGCCCTGCCGCGCGCGGTCAAACACATGGAAGGCCCGGTGCCCCATTACGGCTGCGTCATGCTGATGCTGCTGTGCGACCGGATCCGTGAACGCTCGAAGGTCGTCCTGACCGGCGAGGGAGCAGACGAATTGTTCGGTGGCTACAAGCGCTACGACATCTGGAAGGACCTTGCCCAGAAAGGCCGGCTGGCCAAGCTCGTGCCCGGCTGGATGTGGCCCTTCCTGCAACGCTGGCGTGAAATCCAGCGCTACAGCGGTCGCGACCCGGCGATCTTCGGCGCGGTCTATCACGACTTCATGGCCCTGAACGGGCTGTTCCCCGAACTGGTCCCGGTCCCCGGCGCCCGGGACGCCGCCGCCGCGCGGTTCTCGGATTTCCGCGAACGCATGTTCGCCGTCGACCAGACCTCCTATCTGCCCTCGCTGCTGATGCGGCAGGACAAGATGGCCATGGCCGCCTCGGTGGAAGCGCGGGTGCCCTTCACCCATGTGCCCCTGGCCCGGGTGGTCAATCGATTCCCGGCGGCCCTGCGGGCACCGGGCGGCGAGACCAAACCGATCCTAAAATCCGTCGCCGAAGAATTTCTGCCCCATGAACTGATCCACCGCCGCAAGGTCGGCCTCGCACTGCCGCTTGATGAATGGCTGTCCGACCCGACAGGTCTGGGCCGCTATCTCGACCTGCTGGTCCAGCCCGACAGCCGGCTCGCAGAATATGCCGATGCCAGGCGACTACGCGACATGGTCGAGCGTTTCCGGACCGGTGCGCGCGACCGGATGCCGCCCATGGCCCATCTGGTCAATCTGGAACTCTGGCTGCGCAGCCTGCCCACCCGGCCGGCCTGAGTCCCGCATGCAGCGCATCCACATTCTGACACGCGGGTTCGAAAGCCCGAACGGCCGGGCCTTCCTGTTTCCCCTGGTGGTGTATCGCCACGCGCTGGCCGCAGCCGGCATGGAGATCAAATTCTTCAGCTCCCAGGACGAGAACGGCATCGGCGATTGCGACGTGCTGTGCATCGAAAGCCGGGTCTTCAGCCCCCGATGGGTGGCCGAAGGAGACGAAAGAGTTCTCGCCGATCTCGCGGCTCTGGCCGAACAGGCACCCCTGGTCTGGTTCGACATATCCGACAGCACCGGCTGGCTGCAAGCGCAGGTCCTGCCGCTGGTGCAGCTATACTGCAAATCCCAGCTGCTGGCGGACCGTACGGAATACACCCGCGCCCATTACGGCAACCGGATCTGGGCCGACTTCTACAACCGCAGCGAAAACGTCCGGGACGACGATCCAGCCGAGGCGCGCATTGTCGAAGATGCATCCCTGCTCGACAAATTGCGGGTGTCCTGGAATTCCGGCCTTGCGGATTATTCACTGCACGGCCCCACCCGGATGGCCTTGCGTGCACGGCTTCCGTTCAATCCACTGCTGCGCTTTCCGCGTGTGTTCACACCCCCGGAGAAACATCGCAACATCGATTTCACCTGCCGTATGGGAACCGGCTATGCGCGGGACACAGTGGCTCATCAGCGCCGTCGCATCGCCGAACTTCTGACGGGCCGGATGGCAACCGACAAACTGGGCCGCCGGGCCTTTATGAATGAAATGCGCAACGCGCACCTTGTGGTCTCGCCCTTCGGGTTTGGTGAAATCACCCTGAAGGACTTCGAAGCCATCCTGTGCGGGGCAGCCCTGCTCAAGCCCGACATGTCCCATCTGGAGACCTGGCCCCACCTGTTCCGCACCAACGACACCATCGTGACCCACAAATGGGACCTGAGTGATTTCCTCGATCGCATCGACGAAGTCCCGGACCGCGCCGACGAACTGGTCGGGATCGCGCAGCGCGCGCAGAAAGTTTACCGCGAAGCACTTTCAGGGCCGGACGCTGCCGACGGATTTGTGCGCCATCTGCGCGCCATCGTCGATGAAGCCCTCCCCAGAGAAACCGCAGCATGACCGACGCGCCACTGACCATCGGTATGCCGACATCGACCTTCCTGCCCGCGCTGGGCGGGGTCGAGATCGGGCTCCACAACATTGCGACCCGGCTGACCGCGCGCGGGCACAATCCGATCATTCTGGCGCCGGCGCGCAACGTTCATGCCCTGCGCGACCAGCGCGGGGAGCTACCCTACAAACTTGCATCCTTTCCGCCCAAGATGATGACGCTGATCCATCACTGGCCGGATCTGGGCACGCGATTTGTCTCTGGCTGGCTCGCATGGTTCGACCGGCATCACGGGATCGATGCCTGGCACGGCACGGTCGGGTTCCCCACAGGTGTGGGGCTGGTCCGCCACGCCCACGCAAAACGGCCACATCTGGTGCGTTGTGCGGGCGATGACATCCAGATGGCTCCCGAAATCGGTTATGGCATGCGCCTCGATCCGCGGATCGACAAGCTGGTGCGCGAATGGCTCCCCCGGGCCGATATCCTGGTCGCAATCACGGAATCGGTTGCCAGGGAGTACGCCAAACTCGGCGTGGCGCCGGAACGCATTCGCCGCATTCCCAACGGGGTCGATCTCGACCGCTTCGCAATGCAGGTGGACCGGGCAGCAATTCGAAAACAGCACGGCATTCCCGAAGACGCCTTTCTGTATCTCGCCGTGGGGCGAAATCACCCCAAGAAGGGCTATCGGGACCTGTTGCAGGCGATCCGCGATCTGGCGGATCGAAGCGAAACCGGTTTCGCCGTCGCGATCGCGGGCGCAGCCACGGACGAGCTGGTAACGGAAGCCGCGCACCTCGGCATCTCCGAACACCTGCATCTGCTCGGACCCCTGGGGCAAACCTCCCTGGTAGAGGGGCTGAAGCTGCCCGGCGACGATCTGGTTTCGCTTTATCGGGCCGCCGATGCATTTGTCTTTCCGTCCCATATCGAGACCTTCGGCATCGCACTGGTCGAAGCCATGGCCGCTGGCCTGCCGATCATCACCACCGACGGGCCCGGCTGCCGCGACATCATCGAGAGCGGGCAATGGGGTGACATGGTGCCGGTGGGCAATACCGCCGCGCTGGCCAAAGCCATGCAACACATGATGCATGCTGCCGATCACAGACGCGGATCTGTGGACCGGTCGCGCGAACGGGCGACAGCCTTTTCGTGGGACCACATCGTGGACCAGTATGTAGAAGTCTATCGTGACACGATGGCCAAGACCCGCTGACGGAAGGCGACCAGATCCATGAAGGTAAAATCGAACGACCTCGACGCTCTGATATTCGATTTCGACGGCGTCCTGACCGACAATCGCGTTCTGATGTTCAGCGACGGAACCGAAGCTGTCGTGTGCAATCGCGCCGACGGACTGGCCTTCGATCATTTCCGCGCAGTCGGGTTTCCGGTCTACATCGTCTCGACCGAAACTAACCCGGTGGTGCGCGCCCGTGGTGCCAAGCTGCAGGTCCCGGTCATCGACAGCGTTTCCGACAAGGCGGTCGCCATTCGCGAATTGTGTGAGGCCCACGGCTATATATCCGAACGGCTCATGTTTATCGGCAATGACCTCAATGATCTGCCGGCCCTGAACCTTGTCGGCTATCCCGTTGCCGTCGCCGATGCGCATCCCGATGTTCTGGCGCGTGTGGACCACGTCCTGACCCGCAAGGGGGGCGAGGGTGCGGCGCGCGAGCTGATGGAAAAGGTCATCGATTTCGACCAATCGGACCAATAGACAACATGACCCATCGCATTGTCATCGTGATCGGCTCACTGCAGGTGGGCGGCGCCGAACGTCAGATCGCGCAGATCGTGCCACGGCTGGATCGGGATAGGTGGCAGATTGATCTCGTCACGCTCTCCCGCCCGGGTCCTCTGGCCGAAGACCTCGAAACCGCCGGGTTCCGGGTCTGGTCGCCACCACTGGCCAGCCGCATCACCCGCAGCGGGCCACTCATTCGTTTGCTGCGTGCGCTGATCACCGTTCCGTGGCTGTGGTTCTGGTTCCTGCGCAAACGCCCCGCCATGGCCCATTTTATCCTGCCCGAGGCCTATCTCATCGGCGGCCTGTGCGCGGTGCTGGCCGGACAGTCCCGCATGATCATGAGCCGGCGCAGTCTCGCCCATTATCAGGACCGCTATCCCTTTCTTGCCCGGGTCGAACGCTGGCTGCACAAACACATGGCTGTGGTGACCGCCAACAGCGAGGCCATTCGCGGCGAACTCCTCGAAGAAGGCATCCCCGAACATCGCACCCGGGTGATTCTCAACGGGGTCGACACCAACGCGATTCGTCCCGATGCCGCCCGCGGTGCCAGGCTGCGGCAATCCCTGACAATCCCGCCGGATTCGCTGGTGTTGATGATTGTCGCCAATCTAATTCCCTACAAAGGACATGCCGATCTGATCACAGCACTTGCCAGCATCCGCGACGCCCTGCCCGACAATTGGCAGCTCTTGTGTGTCGGCCGGGATGACGGCATCGGAGGTGCCCTTCAGGCGCAAAGCGCAGAGGCGGGACTTGCCCCGCATATCCGCTTCCTCGGCTCACGCTCGGATATCCCGGCTCTTTTGAGCATGGCGGATGTTTCGCTTCTCTGTTCTCACGAAGAAGGTTTGCCCAATGCGGTGATCGAAGCCATGTCGGCCGGCGTCCCGACCATCGCCACGAAGGTTGGCGGGACCGGAGAGATTATCGACCACGGGGTCACCGGACTGCTGGTCCCTGCCCACAACCCGGATGCACTGGCGCAGTCCATTCTCGAACTGGCCCAGGACCCCGCCCGGCGCGATGCCATGGGCACAGCCGCACGCGTTGAAATCGAAAACACCTATGGACTGGATATCTGTGCCCGAGCTTATGACGACCTCTATCAGCACGTCATGATACCGGAAACTGCGGGCAAGCCATAATGTGTGGCATTGCCGGGTTCTGGTCGCGTGCGGGCATCGAAGGTGAAACCGCGTTGCAGCGGGTCGCCAACGCCATGGGACTGGCGGTCGCCCATCGCGGGCCGGATGGCGATGGGGTCTGGGTCGATCCGGAACACGGGATCGGCCTCGCCCACAGACGCCTCGCGATCATCGATCTCAGGGAGACGGGTCACCAGCCCATGCCCTCTCCGAGCGGGCGCTATGTCATGTCCTACAATGGCGAGATCTATAATTTTCCCGAGCTGCGCCGCGAACTGGAAGACGCTGGCATCGGCTTCCGCGGCACGTCGGACACCGAGGTGCTGCTCGCCCTGATCGAACGGCATGGTCTTGCTAATGCACTCAAGCGCACCAATGGCATGTTCGCCTTTGCGCTCTGGGACCGGGAAACGCACTCCCTGTCGCTCGCCCGCGACCGCTATGGCCAGAAACCGCTCTATTACGCCCTGCTCCCCGGTGGTATCGCCTTCGGATCAGAACTGTCAGCGCTACGGGCTCACCCGGACTTCGTGGCAGACATCGATCCCGATGCGCTCGCCATGTATCTGCGCTTCGGGAATGTCCCGGCGCCCCATGCGATTTTTCGCAAGACCCACAAGCTGGTTGCCGGCACCACCCTGACCATCGACACAAAAGCGCTCGAGAGCGGGCAGATCGCGCCCCTTCAGCCCTACTGGTCTGCAGAACAGATCGCCCGCGACGGGCTTGCCACGCCGTTTGCGGGCACTCCCGAAGACGCCGTCGACGAACTCGATCGCCTGCTCGGGGCGGCGGTGGAACGATGCATGGTATCCGATGTCCCGTTGGGCGCGTTTCTGTCCGGCGGGCTGGATTCATCCACCATCGTCGCACTCATGCAGGCTCGTAGCAGCGCGCCCATCCGCACCTTCTCGATCGGGTTTCATGAAGCGCAATACAACGAAGCCCAATACGCGGCGGCGGTCGCAGCCCATCTCGGAACTGCCCATACAGAACTCTATGTCACGCCTGCCGAAGTGCAGGACGTCATCCCCAGAATTCCCGAAATCTATGACGAGCCATTCTCGGATTCATCCCAGATACCCACCTTTCTGGTCTCTCAACTGGCACGTGATTTGGTGACCGTATCCCTGTCCGGCGATGCAGGGGATGAACAGTTTGTCGGCTACAATCGCTATGCCTGGGGCAACCGGATCGGCGGCGTGGTGGAAGCCCTGCCCGAACCGGTCCGAAAACTGGCCACCGGCATGATGCGGGCCGCCCCACCACAGGTCTGGGACGGGATTTACAACACCGCCGTTGCATGGCGTTGTACCCGGGACCGTCAGGTGCAGGTCGGGCACAAGATCCACAAACTGGCAGAACTGCTGCGAGCCCCGGACCG
>Ga0055584_100001797_pt1 | contig 21065 bp, 21 predicted proteins | sample OSDHelmetaG_FD_58716 | JGI IMG/M metagenome (GOLD analysis project Ga0055584, IMG submission 58716) | Pelagic marine sediment microbial communities from the LTER site Helgoland, North Sea, for post-phytoplankton bloom and carbon turnover... | ecosystem: Environmental > Aquatic > Marine >...
ATACTGAGTCTACCTTTATCTAGGCCACTAAAAGCTATTTTAAGTCCATTGCCTTGTTCAGAAATAAGGTCTTCGTCAGGGATAAAGCAATTTTCAAATATGAGTTCGCGAGTAGGGGATGTTCTCCATCCCATTTTGCTTTCTTTTTTACCGAAGCTAAAGCCTTTGGCACCTTTTTGAACAATAAAGGCACTAACTTTATTATCATCTGTACGTGCAAAAATAATATAAGTTTTTGATTCACCACCTGTTGTTACCCAAAGCTTACTTCCATTTAAAAGGTAACCGCCTTCTGTTTTTGAAGCACTACACTTTAATGAAGCAGCATCAGAGCCTGCGCCGGATTCGGAGAGTGAAAAGGAGCCAATTTCTTGACCGCTTGTAAGTTCAGGTAGGTATTTTTGCTTTTGTGTCTCGTTACCCCAGTCCTGAATAATAGATTGAACCATGGCCGAAACAGACATTGTGACAGCATAGGGCACGGATGATTTAGCAATCTCTTTAAAGATTAGGCATTGTTCGTAAACACCTAACTCTGCTCCACCATATTGAGAGGAGACGGTTATTCCGGCCAAACCGAGTGTACCAAGATCCGTTACAATTTCTTTTCTAAAAATACCTTCATGGTCATCTTTTTCCATGAAAGGATCAATCTTCTCAGCTCTAAACTTTTTAAGCTGGTTGATGATGTCAATGTGAAAATCTTCCATCTTACTTCAAACTTTCTTTTAGTAGTGTTTTGGCAATGATCATAATCATTACTTCGTTAGTTCCCGCACCGATTTCATTAAGCTTATTGTCTCTCATGAAACGCTCAACCGGGAACTCCCTACTATAACCATATCCACCATGAAGTTGAATGGCATCCAGTGCTATTTTTGTTGCTATTTTTGGAATAGCTAGTTTAACCATGGCGGCCTTTAAAGGACCTTTTTCACCACGGTCATATTGATGAGCAATGTTATATAGGAAATTTCTCATCATTTCTGTTTCAGCGGCCATTTCAGCAATCATTTTTTGAATGAGTTGGTAATTACCAATAGTTTTTCCAAATTGTTTGCGCTCACCAGCATATTTAATACACTGGTCCAAACACGCCTGAGCGATTCCTAAACTAATCCCAGAAATTGTTATTCTCTCAATATCTAAGTTTTGCATCATATGATAGGTCGATTGACCTTCTTCACCAACACGGTTTTCTAAAGCAACTTTTGCATTATCAAAAATAAGCTCACCTGTAGGAGATGCTCGCATACCCATTTTATGGATTGGCTTGCCAGCAGTGAAATGTCCTTTATCCTTTTCAAGAATAAAAGTTGTTAAATCTTTTTTCTCTTGTCCAGTACGAGTATAGACGTAGGCAATATCTGAGTATTGAGCATTCGTAATCCACATCTTTGTACCATTAATTAAATAATGATCACCGTTTAGTTGGGCCTTTGTTTGAATGCCAATGGCATCTGAACCAAACTCTGGTTCACTCATACCCATACAACCAATGTGTTCTCCAGTTATAAGCTTGGGTAAGTATTTTTGTTTTTGTTCTTCACTGGCATTACTTTGAATATTGTTTACACAAAGAATTGAGTGAGCAAGATAAGAAAGAGTTGTAGATGCACATGCTTTACCAAACTCTTCCATTGCGATAGTGGCTGCAGTGCAACCTAAGCCGGCCCCACCATATTCTGGGTCAGCGGTAATACCAAGAACCCCCAGTTCACCCATTTTCTTGAAGGCCTCAAGATTAAAGGTCTCATCGTTGTCATGTTTTTCAGCATAAGGTGCAATTTCTTTTTGCGCAAAATTTCGGCAAAGTTCGACAAAATCTTTTTCTTCATCACTGAAAAACCACATATAAATCCCTTGTTTAAGCTGAGGACACTACGCATATCAAATTTGGCCCAAAATTGACAAGACTTGATTCTGTCATTGGTGCTTTACAAGGGTTTTACCACAAGGATAAAATTAAAGTGCCACGGATTGGCAAAGAGGTGAAATTGACTTCAAATAATTTTGCGCAAAACGAAAATTTTTACAAAGATGACTACTGGTTCCTTTATTGGAAGACTTCCGCTTCACTATGGAAAACTAAAATGGAAGAAGTCTGTCCAGGCCCTAGGGTTCTGGTTCCATTAAATTGGGCCTTCCATACCGATAATGGTGAGGATTTCGACTTTTCTGAAAAAAAACCAGAAACAGATTTAGGCTTACTGGTAAGTCGGGCACAAGAAATAGGTAAAGAAGTTATATTTTTATTACCGATTGGACCGGCGCCTTTTTTAACAAACTGCGGTGTACCCCATATATTAGCAAGAAATTTTGCTAAAGACTCTAATGGTCTAAATAAATTTGTTATTGATGCTGATGGTAATATAAATAAAATATTTTCTTTTTTCGATCCTAGAATTTTTAAGGGCTACTCCCGGTTTGTTCACTATCTAGGAGAATATTTTCGTAATAAAAAAATAAATGCTCAAGTATTTGGAATGAAGTGCGGTTACTTGAAAGGTAAGAGATTAGTTTCTTATATGGAAGACCACTCCAATATTTTCTTAAATGCATTTTCAAAATTTTTAGAGACCCAAAATAATAAAGAAGAAAAAGAAAAAATAGAGGAACACAACTTTCTAACTCCTCTTCTTAAAGAAAAACAACAAAGACGAAAATTTACTGAAACAATTCAGAGTTTCTATATTGAAGAAGCTTCACGAAACCTAGGTAATAATTGGGATGGAAATGTTTCATTTTGTTTTCTTGGCGGGGCCCCGAGAGACTTTTTTAATAAGTTCTCTCTTCAAGAAGAATTAAGTCAATATTCGAAAATGCTTTTTGACACCTTAAGTTTAGATATAATTCCTTCTACTCTTTTAGTTAGTGAAGATATTAAAAAAGGAATTCTTTGTAAGCAGTATAAAGATATTGTTGAAGAAACCTATCTACCCATTGCCTTAGGTAGAGACTTGTATGTTGATGAACACACTTCTTTATTCAAAGATATGCACTTTTTCGAAATTTTTAGAAGTCTTGAAACTGAAGATGATGAGTGGAGTGAGCAAGATTTATTTAGATACTTAGACTCACAATATCCTCGTGTCTATAAAATTAAGGATACAGAAAACTTTAAGTATTACGATGATGAAGAAGAAAATCCCGTTATAAAGTTTATTCAGGCAGAATCTTTAGATATTAAAAAGTTTAATCAGTTGATAAAAACATTTTTAATGGGCGGGAAAATTGTATTGGATCGGTCTAGTCTTGACGTTGAGTTATCTAAAAAATTAGAATCTTTTCTTTTAGAGAACTCTATTCAAACTCAAAAAGTTAGAATGATAACTGAAATAAGTTATTCAACATTAGGTATGGGTGGGCTTCTTTGTTATGATGGGCAACTTATGAAAGACTCATCAAGTGGTAGCAAAATGGAGTTTTGGCAAAAGATTATATCTATGTTTGAAAAAGACCATGCACGAGTAGAGCGTGAATCTAAAGTGGAGTTCTTCTGGAGAAAAAGAGCTGCTACAACTAATGAATTGAGTTATGAGGAAATTAGACGGCTGAACTTATATAACCCTTCAAGCTATAAGCAAAAATGTCAGGTCTTTTTGGAAAGTAAGTTTGCTGTAATAAAAGTAAATAGGGAAGACAACTCTCAGGTTCAAACAGGCCCTTCTGAAATTAATATAGATCTTTTACCAAAAAGTCAGGTCATTATAGATTTAGGACTATTCGAATGAATGAGAAAGAATACTTTATCCTTTACAGCTATGTTAATCCATCAACGGTAGATGAAAGTTCAAAAGAGTATCAATCGAATAATTACTTTATCCAGGAATGTTTTTCAAAAAAAGAAAGGATTGATAAGGAGCAACTTTTAAATTTGTATCATGATATGCTTTTTGATTCTCCGGCCTTTGAGTCTGATGAGTTTATAGGACCTTTTTGCGATAAAGATCAATTACATCGTTATTGTCAGGAGTTAGTGCAAAAGTTGAAAGGTTATAAAATTGTTCTTATTTCACCAACGGACTTTAATTCTGCTATCCAAAAGTCTGATACCCTGAAAGGCCTAGAAGACTTATTAACGAATTCTACTGAAGTAATAGTAAATCAAAAGTTAAAAAATAAGTCTTCTTTTCTTCAAAGGTTTTTTTGATTAACGAGAGAGTTCTAATCCTCAGATCTTTTATCCTGAACTTCGATAGCTCTATCTAAACCTTTTCCTTTGGCAACTTCTTTTGCTCTATCGAGTCCTGTTTTACGCTCATCAGATAGACCACTTTGTCTTGAATCTCTATTCTTTAAACTTAAAAACTTCTTAAATTTAGCAAATCTTTTGCTTTCCTGAGGGCGTCTGAATCGCTTTTTCATAACACGTTTAATTCCCTTTCTAAGCTCTCGACGGTTATGCGTTTTTTGGAAGCTTCTACTTTGTTTATGAACTCTTAACTCTCTTTTTCGCTTATCTTCTTTTGCGATGGCCGTAGAAAATGTACTAAGTAGGGCCATTAAGATAATAATCACTTTAATCTTCACTGAATTAACTCCTTATGTATGTATTGTTAATCTCTGGCCCTATAATTTCATGAGTGATCTAAATAGGGGCTTATAAACGTAAAATTAGGTAGTTATGTCCATTTTTTGTAGATATTAAATAAACTATTTGCCTTTAATCTGGGCCAAAACAAGTAAAATTTGTTCTAGAATTGATTTAAATAACTCAAAAGTGTAGAAGTTGGGCATGAGTAAAAAGTCCCTTTATTCCTTTAGCTTAAGTGAACTTGAGAGTTATCTGGTTGATAACGGGTTTTCAAAATATAATGCTGATCAGATCTTTCAATGGGTTTATAAAAAGTTCTGTTTTGATCCTGATTTGTGGAGCAATATATCTAAAAAACTAAAAGAACACTTTCATCAAAATATCAGTCTTAATGTACCTAAGATTATCTGGGATGCCTGCTCATTTGATGGAACCAGAAAATTCTTAATTCAGTTCGATGATAAAAACTCTGTAGAGACAGTTCTTATTCCTGCTAGAGAGCGTTTAACTCTTTGTATATCTTCTCAAGTAGGCTGTGCCATAGGGTGTACTTTTTGTCATACAGGTACAATGGGGCTTAAAAGAAATTTAAAAACTGAAGAAATCATTGGACAGTTTCTGGCCGTTAGTCGTTTCATGCTTGATAACGATAATAGCTTTAAAAATATTTCTAATATTGTTTATATGGGACAAGGGGAACCCCTCCATAATTTCACAAATGTTAAAAAGAGTGCCTACCTTTTCATGGAGCCAAGGGCCCTTGCTTTAGGTCAAAGAAAAATAACGCTTTCTACCTCTGGGCTTGTTCCACAGATAGAAAAATTCGAAGAGTTCCCACCGGTTAATGTGGCCATATCTCTTCATGCTGCACACGACGATATAAGGTCTGAGTTAATGCCGATTAATCAAATTTATGATTTAAAGAGATTATTTAAGGCCATTAAGAGAATACCTCTTAAAGCTCACCGTTTCATAACTTATGAGTATATTCTAATCGATGGGTTAAATGACAGGATTGAGGATGTAAACGGTCTTGTTGATTTATTAGAGAAAAAAGAATCTAAGGTTAATATCATTCCATTTAATGAATACCCGCAATCTAAGTTCAAACGTCCATCGGAAGAAAAAATCAAATGGTTTAAAAACCAGCTTCTCAAACGAGGTATTGTAACGACTGTTAGAGTTACAAAAGGTCCAGATATTTTGGCCGCATGCGGGCAATTAAAAAGTGAAGTTGAAAAAGTTAACCTTTGGAGTTAATTTTTAACGAATCAAGTCAACCCTCCAAGCTCTAGCTTTTGGAAGTGCCTTTTTCTTATTTTTTCCTGCAATTTCATCAAGTGTTAGTAGTGGGGCAGTAGAATCTGCGTCTACTGAAGCAGGCGATCTGTCTTGGTTTTTTATAATTTTATCTGCTGTTTTAATCCATTTTTGAGGAAGCTTAGGAGTTTTATAAACATCTTTTGCTATTGCTGTTGAAGTTAAAATGATAAATGAAAATATAACCGTTAAAGCTTTCATCGGTTCCTCCTATATTAGCTTGTCGGAAGATTGATTAGAAAATTGATATAAAGAGTCATCCTTTGAGAATAAGGTTTTTACGAAGAGGGTGACTTTATGAGAAAATAAAAATAGTTTAGTTAAATCGGGGGCAAGGTGTCTGAAAATAGAAGCAAGGCATTATTAAGCATTCTCATTTTAGTTGTTATCTTCTTCATTATTTTAATGATTTTTTCATTTTATACGCTCAACATTTTTAAAGGTGATAATGGGCTCTCCTTAGAAAATGGAAAGGGTAAAGATAAAATAGCGGTAGTCGAAGTTGATGGGATTATTATGGAATCCAAAGAAGTCATTGAGAAGCTTCAACTTGCTAAAAAGGATAAAGCCGTAAAGGCCATCATCGTGAGAGTTGATTCACCTGGTGGAGCTGTTGGGCCAAGCCAAGAAATTTACCAAGAAATAAGGCACATAGATCAAGACGAAAAAAAAGGAAAGCCAGTTTATGCTAGCTTTGCCTCCATTGCTACAAGTGGTGGTTATTATATAGGAGCAGCAGCTCGAAAAATTTATTCGAACCCTGGGTCGCTCACAGGATCTATCGGCGTGATTATGCAGTTTGTAGATCTTTCTAAACTATATGAATGGGCCAAAATAAGACCGGTGACAGTTAAGGCGGGTAAATTTAAAGATGCTGGAACTCCAAGCCGTAACCTTACAGCTGAAGAAAAAGAGTTGATGAATAAGATGCTCGTTGGGGTTCATGGTCAGTTTAGAGAAGATATTCTTAAGGCAAGAAAGGGTAAGATAAAAGGAGACCTCGAGCAGTTGTCTCAGGGTCAGATCTTTTCAGGGCAGTTTGCCTTCGAACAAGGCCTGGTTGATGAGCTTGGTGGCCTATGGGAAGCGGGAAGAAAAATTCATAAAGAATTAAATCTTGAAGGGGAGCCTAGGCTCGTTTTTGTTAAAAAGAAAAGTAAGTTTGCTCTTAGGGATTTATTTGAAGAGCTTGATTCTGTTTATTCACAATTTAAAGGGTTATTATCTATCGGTCACAAGCCAATGTATCTGATGGAAAATTAATGGAGAGGTATTTTAGTGGACGTTATTTGGCCTTGGATACAATCTAATCTTTTATCTTTCGTCGCAGTATTCACTACTTTGATACTTCTGTACCATTATCTAACAGAGAAAGGGACAGGTGTCCGCCTTTCTAAAAGATACCGTAGCTCTATATTTGAAACTCAATCGAAAATATTTTTAAATGCAACTCAGTATCTTATTTCAGGTAATAAAGACCTGGCCATTAAAGAGTTTTTAAATGCAGTTGATCTTAATAGAGAAACTATTGATACTTACTTTGCTCTTGGTGGGCTTTTTAGAAGTAATGGTGAAATAGAAAAAGCGATTAGTATTCATCGTTCTTTGATAGCGAGGGAGAACATTAATGAAACGACCAGAGTTAGAGCATTAAAAGAGCTGGCCGATGATTTTGATAAAGGCGGATTCATCGATAAGGCCATTGAAACTTATCAAGATGTGCTTAAGATTAACCGTGACCAAGAAGAGGTTATACTATCTCTTTGTCGAATTTATGAAGATATAGAAGACTGGGACAATGCTCATAGCTATAGGATGATGTTGTCAAAGGTGGGAAAGAAAAATCAAGCCGAGACAATAAGTCATATTCTTGTTCAAAAAGCGAAGTCATGCTTTCAAAATGGAAAGTTTAAAGAGGCCAAAGAAGAGTTAGATGAAGCTTTTCGTTTTGCTCCTTCTGTTTCTGCTAAAATTTTACGTCTGAAGCTTTTTATTATTACAGGTAGTTTAGAAGAAGCAAAGGCCTTGTTTCTTGAGCTACTTCGAGAACATCCGATGTACGCTGCCTTCATTTTTGTTAGTATTGATGAAAAGTTTAAAGCAGATGAAAAAACGTTTGAGGAGTATAGTAAAAGAGTTGCCATTTTAAGAGATTACTTTTTAAAGATAGAGGATGTTGAGTTATTAAATTCTCCGGCCGTTGTTCTTAGTAAAGTGAGGCTTCTCAAAAACCTTAATAAACCACACGACGCTTTTGAAATCTTAAAGGGGTGGATGCAAGGTCATCATTCTTCATCTGAGATTCTAAAAATTGAGTATATTAAGCTTTTAATTGATTTAAAGGATACCAAAGCTGCCGTCGAACAAATGCAGAACTTACTTGAAAATTTACACCAATCCCTTACTCGGCATTATTGTAGTGAGTGTGGATTTAACTCCGATAATATATTTTGGCGTTGTCCTCAATGTCATGAATGGGAAACAATTCAGTTTAGGTGGAAGGTTTAATGAAAAAGATCATTCTTTTATTTTTTCTTACTCAAGCTTCGGCCTTTGCAAACTCTAATTTAAGGCTCTTAAAAATCTCTTATCTTAAAAACACATTTGGGCATATACACCAAAACGCTTCAAGATCTTCAACCAGTTTAACGACATTATCTTGTGGCCATCCGATTAAAGTTTACGAGGTTACAAATAAAGCGGGCCAAAAGTTTACTACTTTCGCTAGCGGCTTTTATTATGTTTCAGCGGGGAACTATTATGGTTATATTCAGAGTAGTTTTCTTGTTGATAAAAAACCTAATTGTTTCCAAAAAAAATATCCCAAGTTTTTTGACGCTTTATCATTAGAAATAACCGATTTCTATTATTGGGGTCGGTTATATGATCAATACTCACAAGGGAAGTCTACGGTAAAATGAAAAACTTAATTCAATTAACAATTTTTCTCCCCTTTGTTTTATTTGCCCAGACTCCTGAGAAAGTGCCGCCTGTAAGTGGGGGGACTAAAAAGGAAGCTGATAAGTCCAAATCACTCGAAGAAAAAAAACTTGAACTGGTTCGTTTTGATAAAATCAAAAAAGTTTTGGAAGAAGATCAACTTCTTGAAGAGGCAAATAAAAAAGTTAAAAAAGCCTCTTTTAAAGGACGTAAAAGAGCTGATTGGAATAAAAGAAGATATAATATTCCGAATGAACAAGACTTTTGGGATTTCATTTCTGAGTTGTGGCTTGTGAAAAGGGCGAGTCAATTACAGTGGGACTTTGAAAAGCCTAACTATGGGCTTGAGCTTGCCTTTAAAAAATTTCTTGAAAAGATGGGACATTATGAAGTTTCCTTTAAAATACTAGTTGTTAACTCACCCCGAATCTTTCATATGGGATTGCCTTCCAATAAAGAGCTGATATTTGTCTTATCTTTACCTTTTTTGAGAACCATGGACCTTTCGAAGTCTGAGATCTGCCTACTACTGTTTGAAGACTTTAAAAGAATTAAGGCAGCTCTATTTAAGAATAAAATTAAAGTCCCTCAGCTTAAAAAAATGGTTGGATCTAATTTCTATAATAAAAAAACTTTTAATAAAAAGATAATCGATCAGACCCTTAATCATTATGATGAGATAGTTTTTAACAAAGGCTTTAATTTTCAGGAGCAATTTAGCGTAACTCAACAAATGGACTTAATGCTTAAAAGTGATCTTAAGGATTGGAGCAAATACTATAACTTACTTCAAAAGATTGATGACCTGGTCAAAAATAATGCATTATTTAAGGATTATAATAAAATCTATCCTTCAGCTGAGCTACAGATGAATTGGTTAAGGCCAAAATCTAAAAATATTTAATTCATGAATAAATATAATATTTTAAAATCTAACTCTGCTTATTTTATATATTTGGCCTTTTCGGCGATTTTCTACCAAATTCTCATTTCCGTCTTCTCATTTTTTCACTTTCAACTCGGGCACAGAGTAGGGGTTATAGAGGACTGGATATTTGATCAAGGTTGGATATTGATTGTTCTTTCGAAGTTTTTTTCTTTTTATATTTTCTATAAAATATATACTTTAGATTTTTCTTTCGACTTTTTATTTAAAAAACTATGGAAAAGGCCATCTGCTTCCTTTGTTATTTCGTTGTGTTTTTTATGGATAATGCAGTTTGTTGTTTGGGGAGGGCCTTCAAATTTAAGTTTTATGAGCTCCAATATTGTCATTGACTCAATCTTTGGCCAATTTGCATTCTATTTTTTTGACTTGTTTATCCTTCAGCTCATAATAATGAAGCATCCAATTTATGAAAGGGCCTCAATACGCTTTATCAGGTCTCTGGGTTTTTCTAGTCTATTTATTTTAAGTTTTAATTGGTTTTATCCTTTTTCCTTATTTGATCATTCTTTTCCGGTTCTTTTTTGGAGCTTCATCAATTTCTTATTTCTTTGCTCATGTTCTGTGAGTGAAGGAAAAAGTTATAGTAATGGTTTGGTATGGATCGTTTTCTATATTATTCCTACAGGGCTGCTTTATTGGTTAGACCCTATTTACGGGAAAATATCAGTTAACGCTATTAGCAACTTATATTCCTTTCCTGTCTTTTATCTCCTTTGCTGGATCTATATAAAACTATCTTCATCCTCAGAAGAGCAAAGTTGGCTAAGAGATTCAGTCTCTGATAGAGTATAAAGGCAAATAGGCAAAGGAGGTTGTTATGGATGAATCAACTGCGCAAATGGATTACCTTCATATTTTAATGAATTCCGATATTATAGTGCAGGCCATTTTGCTTCTTCTTATTTTTCTTTCTGTTCTTTCTTGGGCCATCATATTTAAGAAAAGAAAAAGTATTAATGAAATAAACAAACAAAATGATGAGTTCCTTAAAGTTTATTCAGAAGGTATGTCATTTAAAGATATAATTCATAAGACCCAAGAACTCTCTTTATCATCTTATAAGACGATGTTTATTGAAGGACATAATGAAATCGAAAAGCTTAAAGAAGTAGGCCTTCTAAAGCACTTTGATCGTTTTGGTCTTGAAGGAATTGAGAGGTCTTTGAAAAAAGGAATTAATGATTCCAATCTTAGATTGGACTCACTTCTTTCTATCTTGGCAAGTGTTGGCTCCATATCTCCATTTATTGGACTCTTGGGTACTGTGTGGGGAATTATTCACTCCTTTGCAGGATTGGCCCAAGGTGGAGGAACTCTTGAAGCTGTTGCACCTGGTATAGCTGAAGCGCTTATTGCAACGGCAGTGGGGTTATTTGCAGCTATTCCTGCGGTATGGTTTTTTAACCATTTTACAAACACAAATACAGAGATTAATAAGAAAATGGAAAGCTTTGCTCAAAGCTTTTTAAATAGGGTAGAGCATTCATTAAGCTCTACAAAGTAATATGGGATTTTCTTCAGGTAATAACAATAATAAGGTTTTTGCTGACATTAACGTGACTCCTTTGGTTGATGTCATGCTTGTTTTACTGATTATTTTTATGATTACGGCCCCACTTATGCTCAATGGGGTTCAATTAGAATTACCTAAAACTAAAGAGGTAAATAGAGTCAATCTAACTACTCAACAGGTTGTTCTCTCGTTAACAAAAAATGGAAGCTTCTATCTTGGTCAAGATCCTATTACTAAAGAGAAAATGATAGAGCTCGTGAATCAAAAATTTAAACAAACGAAAACATCAGTTCTATTTTTAAGGGCCGATTATGAGTTAAGTTATGGAAAGGTTGCTAAACTAATGTCCTATCTAAAAAATGGCGGAATTAGTTCAATCGCTTTGGTAACTGAGGTAGATAAAAAAAAGTAAATTATGACTTATCGCCATGAAAAAAGTTTAAACTATTTTACAGGCATATCTTTTCTTGTTCACCTCCTTATTTTTATCCTTTTTATTTTGTTTTCAAATTTATCTAAAAATCAAAAAATTGAGTTTGTAGAGGTTTTACCGGCAGTTCGAGTAGATGTTGTGGCCATGCCGAAATTAACATTACAAGAGTTAAAAAATATTAAAGTTGGAGATGAGTCTCCGCCTCCTGAGAGCAAACCTAATGATAAAGGAAGTGGCCCAGAATTTCTTAAGAAAGGAAAAAAGAAGTCTCTTATGGACTTACTAAAAAAACAGGCCAATAAGAAGGTGGGATTAAAACCTAGTAAAGTAAAAAAGAGTGGCAAAACATCAACAGGGATAAATCTTTCTGAACTTATACTAGAAGGAAATAAGATTAGTAAAGGTAGTGCTATAATTGGTACTCGTGCGGCCCAAGCAAATACAGAGGTGACAAAGTATGTGAGCAGTTTGCCTGACTTTGTTCGTCCACACTGGCGGTTACCTAGCTACCTCATTGATTTAGATTTAAATTGTCGTATAAGAATTTTTTTGAACTCTAGAGGTGAACTTATTAGAAGTGAAGTATTTAAAAGTTCAGGAAATAAAGAGTATGATCAAAGAGCTATGAGTGCTATTAAGCTAAGTCAGTTTCCAGACCCCAAGGGTGATGCTAAGGACTTGGCAGCTCAAGGCAAAATCATTTTAGGTTTTCCTCTCTAGTAATAGGATATTAACATGATTAAATTTAAGATAACTTTATTAGTTCTTTTGTTTCCAGTAATTGCTGCTGCAAATTATGCGATTGTTGGTGTAGGAGAGGCGGAGCTTGAAAGAGATAAAATAGTATTTCAAAAAACGTCACTACCAAAAGACTTAACTCCTATTGAAAATTCTCGGATTAAAAAATTTATAGATACTTTTAAAGATGATTTTTCTTTTTATGTCGATAAGTTTGATGTTTTGGATGAAAAACTTTTCATCCAGAGTGAAATAAAAAATAACTCAGATTATATTTACTGGATTAATAAAAAGGTAAATATTTTATTTAGTTTAAGGTTTTGGATTAATAAAACGAATGTTCACTTTGGCCTTTCTGTTTATAAAGTATCATTAAATCAAAAAATTTATGAAACAAATGGAGTGATTCAGCAAGGAAAAAGATTGACCAGTCAAGTTCATAAGTTAGCTGATTTATCTTTTCGTAAGATAACAGGGGGCCCATCTATATTTAACTCTAAAATAGTTTTTGTTTCTGATAGAGATACTCCAGCAGGTAATAAGATAAAGGATAATATTAAGGAACTTTATGTTATGGACTTCAATGGGGAGAATAAGAAAAGACTGACTTATCATCGAGGTTTGGTGATTTCGCCTTCTATTTCTCATGATGGTACCAAAATACTTTATAGTTTAATTAAAGGAGGTAAAGGACGTAAGAATGTAGACCTTTACTTATTTGATCTTAATAAAAACTCGGCCCGTCTTATTTCAAGAAAAAAAGGGCTAAATTCAGGGGCCATTTTCTCACGTGATGATAACGTTATTTATTTAACGTTAAGTCATGTTGGTAATGCCGAAATCTATTCAATGAGTCTTGATAAACGTCGCCTTAGAAGAATAACTCGGCACTATGCCTCAGATGTTGACCCCTCCATAACAGACGATGGTAGTAAAATGGTGTTTCTCTCCAATAGGGCCGGAAAGGCCATGATATATACAATGGACCCGAGAGCTACTGAGAAAGATGTGAGAAGAATAAGTTATGTCGGCGACTATAATGCTACACCAAGGTTTTCACCAGATGGACAGGAAATCGTTTTTTCTTCTTGGTTAGATAAGCGGTTTGATCTTTTTAAGATAAACCCAGATGGAACTGGTTTATCCAGGTTAACGAAAAACTTCGGATCTAATGAAGATCCCGTATATTCCAATGATGGAGAGTTTATTGCTTTTGCTAACTTGATGGTAGAGAGCATGTATAAGAAAAAACAGGCCATTTACTTGATGACCAGAGAGGGCAAAGTGATTAAAAATTTGACACAAGGATTCGGTAACTGCCAGGGACCACGTTGGTCTAGATTCTAGTGTTTATTCCTCAAATTAAGCTAACTACCTAAAAATATTAATATTTACCCCTTAGTTAACGCACTTGACCAAAAAAGTCTTGTAATTTTTTTAGACGCATTGTATTATTTGTATAAGTTTTTAGACGGCCACAGGCCTATAAATTGTTCAGGAGTTATACATGACGACAATTGTGGAAAAAAATTTGACGGAACTTAATGAAATAACTGCCAAGTTATTTACCACTTTAGAAGAAAGTGAGTTTTTTGGAGAATTGGCCCAGTTCATCGGAAAATCAATCGCATGTGATAAATATAGCGTATATGTCGTAAATGAAAACAGCGATATCAGACAAATCATTTTAGATAATAAAAAGAGCACGAAAAATATAAGTCTTAATAAGTCTGACTCTTATCTTCAACATGTTGTTAAAACGAAAAGACCTTATTTTTCAAATAATATTTCAAGAGACCCTCTTTTTCATGGGCTTAACCTAAAAGTAGATTCGCTACTTATATTACCCATTATTTTTGAAGGTGTAATTATTAGCATTATGACTTTTTCTGGAAAAGAAGCCGATTTTTCTGTTAATGATTTAACACTATCATTAGATATCCTTACAAAACTAGAAAGACCTATCTCTAATATGAAAATGTATATCACGGCCCAAAACCTTAATGTTGCTCTTCTTAAGAGAATAGAAGAAGCTGAGCAGGCATTGGCCCAAAAAGATAACAAATCAGACATATCTAATAACTTTATATTACAAGAAGAAAACTTTATTTATAAAAACCCTAAGATGAAAGAAATCGTAGAGTATAGTGAGAAAATAAGCTCTACAGATGTATCAATTCATCTTTTAGGTCCAAGTGGAAATGGTAAAGAATCATTGGCAAAAAAGATTCATTTATCAGGTTCTAAGGCCAAAGGACCTTTCATTACTTTTGATTGTTCCGATATTGGAGTTCAGCAGCTTGATGAAGAAATCTTTGGTAAAGTAGAGTCAAGTGAACAAGGGCCAATTGAAAAACTAGGTCTTTTAGAGCTTGCAAATAATGGAACTCTACTTTTAAAAAATGTTGATAGTATTAAATTTCCAATTCAGACAAAGCTTGCTGAATTTATTAAAAATAAAAGAGGGATGAGATCAAACGTTCATACGACTTTCAAAAGTGATGTTAGAATCATCTCTACGAGTAAAAAAGACCTAGAAAAAATGGTTCTTGAAGGGACTTATAGAGAAGATCTTTATTATTTATTCTCAACTGTATCTATTCGTATTCCTGAGCTTAAGCAAAGACCTGAAGATATTGAGGCTTTAGCAAATTACTTCCTAAATGCTGATAAGCCAGTAGAAAAGCATAAATCATTAACGCCTTGTTTGATTAGGGCACTCAAAGAGCACTCTTGGGAAGGAAATATTAGAGAGCTAAAAAGTGTTATCGAAAAGGCCTATTATAAGTCGAACTCTATTGTTGTTGACAAGGAGCAGCTACCACTTTCTGTTATTGTTCAACCTACAGTCGAAGTAAAAGAAGAAGAAAACCTTCTCAGTGCATATTCAGGAATGACTCTAGGTGATCTAGAAAGAGTATATATCTGTAACACACTAGGTCAGCTTGACGGTAATAAAACTAAGACAGCTAAAGTATTAGGAATTACTGTTAAAACACTATATAACAAACTTCACTCCTATGGCATGATTGCTCCTAAGCAAGAATAATGAAATAGGAATTGGTAAACTATAAAAAAAACACTAGAATAAAAAAGGTGGAGGAACAATGGCCCAGATAGAACAAGCCCAAGACAATGCAAGCCAAGGCGAAATTGATGGTACAGTAAATATCAGGACTTTTAAGAAAACTCCTGAGGTTGAAGGCTTTTATCGATTTGTTTATGATAATAACCTTCAAAAAGAGGCCCGTCTTATACTAGAAAAAATTTATACTGACTTTTTAAATCAAAAAGCTCCAAAAAAGAGAAGAAGATCTAAGAAGACTCAGTAAAAAGTGGAAAGGGACCACTAATTTTAAAATAACATGGATGTTATAAAAAACAAGAAACACCTCATATTTGATCCTATCTATGGATTTATCAAACTTACTCCCATTGAATGGAAAATTATCCATTCACCTTTCTACCAAAGATTAAGGTGGATTAAGCAATTAGGTTTCTCCTTTTATGTTTTTCCAGGGGCCGAACATTCACGGTTTGGACACTCAATAGGAGTTATGCACAATGCTCACGAAATCTTAAAGTCTTGTAAGAAGACCGTGACTGATGAAGAGTTGATGAACCCAAGCTTCCATTCTAAAGATAAGGATTTTCATCAGACGATTCGCTTAAGTGCTCTTATGCATGACTTAGGAACCTTTCCTTTTAGTCATACGACTGAAGGGGCCTATATTGAATTTGGTGATACAACCAATAACAAAAGAGGAAAGGGGCTCAAAGACGACCATGAAAACCTAGGTTCATTCATAATAAAAAATACTGATTATGAAGGCGGAATTACTAGAATTTTGGAAGACTTTGGTTATGAACCAAAAATAATATCTGATTATGTTAAAGGTCTAGGCCCATCTATTTTAGGGAATCAAATTCTTCACTCTGATATCGATTGTGATCGAATGGATTATTTACTCCGAGATGCTCACTATACGGGTCTAAAATATGGGTCTTATGACAGAGATTATCTGCTTTTTAACTTTAAAACAGGTATTATCGAAAATGAAGAAGTTCTGACAATCAGAAGTAATGCCATTCACTGTATTGAGGACTTCTTACTATCAAGGTTTTCTTGGTACTCTCAGGTTATTCGTTCACCAAGAGGGGCGAAGTATGATGCGATAGCAGCTAGGGTTTGCTTTCACATGTTGGAAAAATCCCTCGTCTATAAATACAGCGAGCTTCTTGACCTTGTAAGCTATGAACCAATGAGGTTCTTTGGCTTTAATGATAATTATTTTATGACAGCTGTTCAACAAAACCTAGCGGCGGGACACTTTGATAAATTTGGAGATATAAAAGAGATGGCCGAAACTCTTTTATTTAAAAAAGGGCCCAAGACAATTAGGGCCAAAGAGTTTAATCAAAGGCTTTTGAATCAGGATGATCTACAGGGTAATGAAAAGGTCATTAAAAAGGCCGAGGTAAAATTAGAAGAAATTATTAAAGTACTTAAAAAGAAGGGATCCAAAGAAGATTGGGTGATTCCAGACTTACCAACTAAAGACCTCACCATGGTTAGTAGTTATAAAAAGCTAATTAAGAAAAAGACGTCCCCAAATATTTTATTAGAAAGAGATCCTGTAAAAATTTTATTTGAAAATAATGATATAAAATTATTGGTTGAGGTAGAAAACTCGATTATATCAAACCTTCAAAATACCAATAACTATCTTCCTAACGTTTTTTGCTCGAAGTCCGCTTATAATTTACTTCTTGAAGAAAACCTAATTGAAGGGGAGAGATACTTCTCTTAGTACTGGATAAAATTGCTGGGTTATGGGCCATTTTGCTTTATTTTCACTAATACGATAAAATTTAACCTGATGGGCCATTCCATAAAGGAAAGATAGCTCTCACGAAAGGTAGTATGTTTCAACAGGAAGTCAGAAACAACTTTTTCAACCAATCCTCTGGTGTTTCAAGATCAGCTTTAATGACCTTGGAAGATATCAGTATGGACTATGGCACGACCAAGGCCTTAAGTTCGATAAATTTAACTATTCAAGCTGGTGAGGTTTTATTTCTTACAGGGCCGAGTGGTGCCGGTAAGACAACATTATTAAAACTGATGGGAAAAAATATTGCTCCTTCTTCAGGGCAAGTTAACTATCATGTCGATTCCAAAAGTCATTTTATTGGTAAAGTTTATCAAGACCTAAGACTTATCCCAGGTCATACCTGTGAAAAAACTCTCGACCAAGCCTATGATAGAAGCATTTACAAATCTAAAAAGCTTTTCTTGTCTGATAGAAACGAGCTTTGTCGTATTCTAGGTATATCGGATAGGTTAAACCTTAAAATCAAAGAGGCCAACGGTGGGCTAAAGCAGAAGGTTGCTATTATTAGGGCCCTTTTAACGAAACCAAGTATCTTACTTTTAGATGAGCCAACAAGTAGTCTAGATTTATCAAATGCAAAAAAACTGTATGAGCTTCTCAGTTTTCTCAATGTAAAAAGAGGGATTACTGTTGTATGGGCCACACATAATAAGGACCTCGTCAAAGGTTTCTCAGGAAGAATTGTTCATCTTGAAAAAGGAAAACTGATACATTCGGGGCACGCATGTTTTATTTAGATAAACTTTTAAACTTATTTAAAAAAAAACCTTTAACAAGTTTGCTTTTAATCATAAGTCTTTTGGGTGTTTTTATTTTTTCAGGCCTACAAGATAATATTCAAAAATCGATCAATAAATCCTTAGAAAGTAAAAAAGAATATCCATATTTTTATGCACTTATTTCTGCAAAAAATAATGCACAAAGAGTTCGAAGACAATTAGTGAAATTACCCGGAATTCAGGAAGTAAAGTTTATTTCTAAAAATAGTGTTTCGCAGAAAGTGAAAGAAATACTTAAAGATATTAATGTCGGTGAAAATAGTGAGTTATTTAATTATGAGGGACTCAAGATTTCATTGTCATTAGAGTTGCCTCCAAGGGGAGTGAACCTTATAAGAGATTATGTTAAAAGACTTGTCGGGTCAGAGATTATTATTGGGTCTCTTCAGGGAGTTTCGAAAAAAGAAGTTAAATCAGGATTATCAAATTTTCTTAAAAACTGGGGCTGGGAGGCCATTCTATTTGCCTTAAGCCTTTTAAGTATTACTCTCTTTCTTATCATTGCTTTTGATCAAAAACGTGAGTTTTACCTTTTTGAAGAGTTTTCACGAAAGTCCAAAGTAGGGGTTAAAATATATGCCCTTTTTATAACAATATGTTTTGCTATTAGCCTCATATCTCTTGCATTATTTAACTCAGTATCATGGTATGGGCCCGTACTGCTTTTTATCTTATTTCAAATGACTAACTTACTAAATACATTACAAACGAGATGGGAATAAGACTTTTACTTATATTTTTAATTATTTTCTCAATAGATCCTGCATTAGCGGCACCTCATAAGAGTATAAAGCCTAAAAAATTAACTAAAATTAAAAATATTGGTAGCTTATTAAAGATTGAAAAGAAAATCTCAAATATGAATAAGGACCTTTCTAATCTTAGAAAGAAGATTGAAGATTATGAAGGAAGTCTTAATGAAAAAAATAATTCTTTAATAAAGTCGATCAATAGAAAAAAAAACATAGAGCAGCTTATTGAGCGAATAGGTTATCAAATAAAAGTCTTAAATTTTGAAATTGATAAGAATAATAAAATGAAACAGAAATTATTAACAAAGTTAGTAGTTGAGAATTTTTCGAAATCTCATGAGCCTGAGCAAATAATTTCAAATAAAATTATTATCAATTCAATAAATAAGGAAATAAAACTACTAAATTTAAAAAGTAAGCAGTTAAAGACTTTAGTTGCTGATTTGAAGGGATTTCAAAAAGAGTATTCAGTATTATCTAAAAATGAAAGAACGTTGTCAGATGCTTTGAAGAACTTAGAGTCAGAAAAACAGAAGCTGGCCAAAAACTTCCTTCTAAAGAGAAGTGAAAAAGAAGTGTTAGAGAGTAAATATAATAAACTTAAAACTCAGTTCGTTGTGGGAGCAAGTCCGACAAAAGTAAAAAACGAATATTCGATACCGGTTGAGAAATATATAAAAATGGACTACAAAGATAAGGGTATAACCTTCTTTTTCCGTGAGGAAGGTCCTGTCTTATCACCTAAAAGTGGCAACGTTTCTTACAGCGGTCGTCTCTCAACATATGGGAATGTTGTTATTATTGATCATGGTAAAGAAATAAGGTCAGTTATACTTGGAAGCTTTGTTCCCAAAATCAAAAAAGGCTCTAAGGTTGATAAAGGTCAGTTGATTGGTTATAGCAAGTCCTCTGGTAAAGATTTAGGAAAAGTTTATTTTGAGGTGAGGCAAAAAGATAAAGTTCAAAACACAATATATTTGGTAGAAAAAAAATTTCTTTCCCGTAATAAATCTAATAAGATATAAGAATAAATTTATTAGGAAGAGTTAAATGATTAAAAATATCTTCATTGTAGTTTTATTGTTTTCATTTGGTGTGCAGGCCCAAGAAAAATCGAGATTTGAGAAAATGGAGCTTTTTAATAAAGTCCTTTATCTTATAGAGAGCCAATATTATAGAGAAGTTGATATAGATAAGCTTATTCAGGGTGCTTTAAAGGGAATGATGAACACTCTAGATCCTCATAGCTCTTTTCTTCCAGAAAAAGTATTTACTAAAATGCAGGAGGATACAAAAGGAGAGTTCGGTGGATTGGGAATTGAAGTGACCCAAAAAGATGGAATGATTGTTGTCATTGCACCAATTGAAGATTCTCCAGCCTTTAAAGCAGGTGTTAAACCAGGTGATAAAATTGTTGAAATAAATCATGACTCTGTCTTAGGTTTAAGCTTAGAAGATGCTGTAGATAAAATGAGAGGTAAGCCAGGAACTAAAATTTTAGTTGGTATCTCAAGAGAAGGTGAAGATAAAGTCTTACAAATTACACTGACCAGAGAACTCATCAAAACTAAGCCGGTGAAAGTAACGACCCTAGATAAAAACTATTTTTATATAAGGCTAGCATCATTTCAAAAAGACTCCTCCAAATTTATCTCAAAAGAAATAAAAAAGTTTAAGAGAACATCTAAACTTCATGGCCTGATTCTTGATTTAAGATCTAACCCCGGAGGGCTGCTAGATGAGGCGGTCAATGTATCTTCATTGTTTCTAAAAGAAGGTATTGTTGTTTCTACTGAATCCAGAGACCCAAAGAACAAAGAGATTCGATATGTTATGCGATCAGGTATCAAAGAATTAAAAACACCACTTATTGTTCTTATTGACGGGGCCTCTGCTTCTGCTTCTGAGATCGTTGCTGGCGCCCTTCAAGATCATGGGCGGGCCGTTATTATGGGTGCAAATTCTTTTGGAAAAGGCTCTGTTCAATCAGTTGCTAAAATAGATGATAAAAAAGGGGTAAAACTCACGATAGCTCAATATATGACTCCTAAAGGTAGAAAGATTCAGGCACTGGGAATTAAACCAGATGTCGAAATTGGTTTTGTTGATAAGCCTATTGATGAAATTATTAAAGAGCCTTCCTATATAAGAGAAAAAGATTTAAGGGGACACCTTACTGCTACTATTGAGACTGAAGATGAAAAAAAGC
>Ga0055584_100001798_pt1 | contig 21056 bp, 18 predicted proteins | sample OSDHelmetaG_FD_58716 | JGI IMG/M metagenome (GOLD analysis project Ga0055584, IMG submission 58716) | Pelagic marine sediment microbial communities from the LTER site Helgoland, North Sea, for post-phytoplankton bloom and carbon turnover... | ecosystem: Environmental > Aquatic > Marine >...
GAGTATTCTTTATTATCTGATATTCAGGTTCCTCTAACGCGCTCACAACATCTCCAAAAAAAAGTAAAAATATAACTAGAAACTTCGTATCAAGCCAACACATTTTAATATTCAATTTGATTTCCATCCCATGCTAAAAAACTCCCAGTATCATCATAATTTAAATTATTAATAACGCTAATTAATTTACTTGCTGCGTTACTCGCATTACTGAGAGCACCTTTTTTTATATTCTTTTGGTATGGTCGTGATAATTCTGTATCAACCGTACCTGGATGTAGCGAAGTGAGGATACATTTAGGTGCGATGCGTTTTTGTTCTATTGCAGATGTCTTTATTAGCATATTTAACGCGGCTTTCGAGGCTCGATATGATGCCCAACCACCCAGATAATTATCATTGATGCTACCTACTCTTGCAGATAACACCGCAAAGACAGTTTTAGTATCTCTACGAAATTTTGGAAGAAAATACTTAGCTATGATTGCTGGGCCAATTGTATTTATGTTGAATACCTTCATCATTACACTCGGATCTAGATGAGCAAAACTCTTCTCAGGACTAATCTGTTTACTGTGCAAAATACCAGTGGCTACGATAACAAGATCAATTTTTGCTGACGAACTAGCTAATATCGATGCTCGCTCTATCGACTCCTCATTCTCCAGATCAATATAAGAGTAATTCGTCTTATTACTGGCACTATTAACATCGTTTCTAGAAAATGCATAAATAGTCGCAACGTTGATTTCTTGCTCTAAAACCTTAATAAATGCTTTTCCCAAACCGCCACTAGCACCAATGATTACAACATTTAGCTTTGATGTAAAAGAGTTCAACAAGCTCATATCTTCAACAAATAATCAATGGAATCTTGAGTTAAGGCTCTAGACTCTCTTTTAATTAATTTAATTAACTCATCTTTATCGGCGATATTATTTTCCTCAAGCATCTGCAATTGCTCGAATGTTACTGGAAAAAAAGGCAGCCATTGAAACAGCCTAGCCAATAATTTCATTATCACTATGGGCACAGGAATAAAAATTTTATTCTTCTTAGTAGTGGCAGCAATACATTTAAGAATTTCATACCATGACAATATTTCTGGCCCTCCTAAATTATAAGTCTTATTGTTCGTATGATTTAACTTTAACGCCAAGCAAAATACTTCAACCACATCATCAATGTGAACTGGTGACATTTTTACTGAACCTTGGATCGGTAGGAAACCTTTAAAAAAATTAGCCGCTGGCAAGGGAGGAATAATCAGTTCTTGATATAACCGTGTAATAAACTCCATTTTACCTTGTGGATCCCCAAAAATAACTGATGGCCTTAATATCGTATAAATTAGGCCGCTATTTTTAAGATACTCCTCTGCATTATATTTCGTAACCTGGTAATTTGTTCCAACTGACTTTGCACCATTTGCACTCATAAGAATAAATTTTTTTACACCTAACTTTACACTCTGATCGACCACGGCCTTCAGACCATCAAATTGTATACTTTGGAAAGTAATACCTAATTTAGGAACCTCTTCAAGAATTCCAATATTGTAGATAACGTAATCACAATTACCTAGAGTGTGGTTGATGGCTGATACAGAATTTATAGAACCATTGGTAGTTTTAAAATCAGAAGACCTTCTATCTTTTTCTAAATGCTCAGATCTCACCAGCAAAGATAGTTTGTAATTATGCTCAATTAATTTTGTGGTGAGATAAGTACCAACAAATCCTGTCCCACCAAATACTGCTACACGCATGATTTACCCTCAATTTAAAATATAAAATAACATTTTAGTTAAAAGTTAGATTAAAGAATTTCAATTTTGTTACATTGGCATACAAATATGTGCAATTTATTTACACAAATTGAATTAATATCCTTGATATGAAAACAGCTGTGAATATTTTATGGTTTAGACAAGATCTTCGTTTATCAGATAATCCCGCTCTGTTAGCTGCAATTGCAGGCAATGCCACTATTCTACCAATCTATATTTTAGATGATGAAAATGCCCAAAAATGGGGCATGGGCGGTGCTAGCAGATGGTGGCTTCATAAAAGTCTTGAAGCATTAAATGTGTCCCTAAGTGGTAATTTATGTTTCTTTAAAGGAAAAGCAGAAGATATTATCTCTAGTCTTATTCATGAAAAAAATGTTACAGGTGTTTACTGGAATCGCTGCTATGAACCTTGGCGAATCAAACGAGATAAAAGAATTAAAGCTAGTTTGATGAAACAAAATATTCTGGTGAAAAGTTATAATGGTTCACTATTATTTGAGCCACCAAATATAAAAAAAGATGATGGTACACCTTACAAGGTGTTTACACCATTTTATAAAAAAGGATGTTTAGTAAATGGGCTTCCACCGAGGGAGCCACAAGAAACACCAGACAGAATTAATTTTGATAGTATTTTAAAAAAAATACCATTATCTGAGCTTGAGCTTATGCCAGAGATTAATTGGTATAAGGATATGCAAGACGAATGGGTGCCGGGAGAGCAAGCCGCAAAAGAACAACTAAAAAAATTTAGTCAGGTTGGTATAAAGGAATATAAAGTAGGAAGAAATCGGCCTGATAAAGAATTTGTGTCAAAGTTATCACCATATCTACATTTTGGAGAACTATCACCTAATCAAGCATGGCACTGCATAAAGAATCTTAATGATACCCAATCTTATCAATCTAGTATTGAGCACTTTCTTAGCGAACTTGGTTGGCGGGAATTCTCGAATAATCTTCTCTACTATTGGAATGAATTACCAGAAAATAATTTACAGAAAAAATTTGATCGCTTTCCATGGCTTAATGATGCTAATACTCTGAAGAAATGGCAACATGGGTTAACTGGGTATCCAATAATTGATGCTGGTATGCGTCAACTCTGGAAAACTGGATACATGCATAACAGGGTAAGAATGGTAACAGGCTCTTTTCTAGTTAAAAATCTCATGCTTGATTGGCGTCATGGAGAACAATGGTTTTGGGATACACTGCTTGATGCAGATCTTGCAAACAATAGTGCTTCATGGCAATGGATAGCTGGTTGTGGTGCAGATGCTGCGCCTTATTTTAGAATTTTTAATCCAATTCTACAGGGCGAGAAGTTTGATCCGGATGGAGTATATGTTCGTAAATATGTTCCAGAGTTAAAAAATTTATCATCTAGATATATTCATAAACCTTGGGAAGCTCCTACAAAAATATTATCAGAAGCAAAAATAGTGCTTGGTGATAACTATCCTAGACCTATGGTTGATATAAAGAAATCTAGAGATAGAGCCTTGATGGCATTCAAAGCCTTATCTGGATAAATTAAAGCCCAGCCAAGATTTTTTTCTTTCCTCATGATAAGTTATGCTATCTAAGATAATAAAATGAGGTTATTTTGACTGCAGAAAATAAATTTATGGATATGCTGGTAAATTACGCATCCGCTCATCAACATAAAATCAATATCGTTTTTCATCTCATTGGAATACCCACAATTATGTTAGGTATCAATATACCACTCAGTTGGTTTAACTATGATGTAATGGGAATAACTCTCACTGCCGCACACATACTTACAATCGGTTTATTTTTTTTCTATTTAACTCTGGACACAGCTTTCTCAATAGTCTTTTTGGTTATGGGAATACTCATCGCTGAATATGCATTAATCTTAAGTACTCACCCTATAGCAGGAACTATAGCAGCTGCAGCTTTTTTTGGTGGATATGCTCTTCAATTCATAGGTCATGCAATTGAGAAATCTATGCCTGTTTTGGTTAAGCATCCAATACAAGCTAATCTAGCTGCTCCATTTTTTGTTATTGTCGAGATTTTTGGCTTATTGCAATTAAGAAAGTCCTTATTTAATGAAATTAATTTACTTGTGGCTCACCATCGAAAAATTGATAAGCAAATAAATTAATAGCTATGAAACGTCGTAACTTTATTCTGGGAGCATCTACATTAGCTGCGACCAGCATGATCGGTGTATCTTCATTTAGTAATAATCATCCCTATGATGTGGCTATTATAGGCGCTGGTCTAGCTGGTCTAAATGCGGCACAAATACTTGAAGATCAGGGTTTGAAAACTACTGTTATTGAAGCAAATAGTCGTGTTGGTGGCAAGTTACTTACTGCTAACTCACTTGATGGCAATCAAGAAATTGGTGGTACAAGTATGGGTAGCGGCTACGAGAGACTCATTAAAGTTATTGATAAATACCAATTAAAGCCTTACAGCCCGGGCAAAGATAATCCTTACTTTGGTACCCGAGCTACCGCAATACACCTCAATAACACATTAATCTCAACTAGAGATAATTGGGGAAAAAGTAAGTTAAACCCCTTTCCCTCCAATCTAAAGCACCAATATCCATGGGAAAGATTGCGATATATCATCAATGATCTTAACCCTCTATCAGAAACTACGGATTGGTATAACCCATTATATTCGAAATACGATATTTCATTACATAAGGCACTGCAAGAATATGGACTTAAGGATGACGAAATTCATTTAGTCGCTGGAATTAATCCATCGCATGGAAATGGAGCAAAAGATATATCAATATTGCAATATTTCTTTAGTTCGTCGTGGGTGAAAGATCAGAGTAATAAAATGGATAAGAGTAAGCCTGGAATTTTTCAAATACGTGGTGGTAATAGCCTCATCCCACAGCATATGGCTGCTTCCTTGAAAGGTGACCTAGTCCTTAATACGAAAATTACTAATCTAAAATCTTATAATCAAGGGGTTCGTCTATCTTCTGAGAATGGAATGCAAATTGATGCTAAGACAGTCATTACATCTATTCCTTTAACTGCACTATCAAATATAGAAATAGAAACTCAAAAAATTGAGGCTGATAGACTGACAGCGATAAATAACGTCGGTTATTCAAAGGTACATTTGATTTACTTCGAAATATTAAGACCTTTTTGGGAATATGATGAACTACCTCTCACATACTGGACAGATACAAATATAGGTAGGATATTTACTGTGCCGGGCAGTGATGGTAATCCGGCGTATATCAAAACTTGGACAACAGGTTCAAATACTGCCTTTCTTGATAAAATGTCTTCGAGTCAAGCTACTGCGTATGTCTTGAAACAATTAATATTACTAAGACCTAGTTTAAAAAATGCTATCAAGCCAGCACTCACTTGGTCTTGGCAAAATCAAACAACAGCAGGTGGAACTTATGTCGCATGGCAACCTGGAGAAATAAAACAATTTGCTAATATTGTAGCAAAACCAATACCACCGCTATTCTTTGCTGGTGAATACACAGCAAAAACCGATAGAGGTATGGAAGGTGCTATGGAATCTGGCGAGAGGGCCGCGGCAGAAGTAATAAATTATTTAGGCTAATTATTATGATCGTTACACATAAAAAAGATGAAAGATCTCTCTGTAAAGAAATCAGCTAAATTATATAAAGAAGCTAAAAAAGTACTACCTGATGGTGGCTCAAGAAGCACTATAAGTCTGGCTCCACACTCCATATATATAAAATCCGCCAAAGGAAAATACCTTTACGATATAGATGATAATAGATACTTAGATTTTAATAATAATTACACCTCTCTCATTCATGGACATGCACACCCTCTATTAACTGAAGCAGCAATAATGCAAATAAAGAAAGGCACAGGGTTCTCATTTGGTTCAGAAACTGAGCTTAATTACGCAGATATTTTATGCTCGAGATGCACTAATTTTGACAAAATTAGATTCATGAATTCAGGCACTGAAGCTGTTATGAATGCTATAAAAGCTGCTCGTGCATATACTGGTAAATCAAAAATTGTAAAATGTGAAAATTCGTATCATGGAAGCTATGATTTTGCAGAGGTTAGTTTAGGTGTTGATCCTAGCAATCTTGCATCAGGTCACCCCGAATCAAAAGCATACGCAAGCGGCACCCCACAATCTGTTTTAGATGAAGTAATTGTAATACCTTTTAATAAAAGTAAGATCGCTAGTGAAATAATTGATGCGAATTACGAAGATATTGCAGCCATCTTAATTGATCCATTCGGTCAAAATTATGGAAAATCAATACCAAATGAAAGTTTTTTAAGCGCCATTGAAAAAGCATGCAAAAAATATAATATTTTACTTATAGCTGATGAGGTTGTTTCATTTAGAGCTGGCTATTCAGGTTGTCAGGGTGAAAGAAGAATAAGTCCTCATTTGACCGCACTGGGGAAAATTATTGGAGGTGGATTCCCTATTGGAGCTGTCGCTGGTCATGCTGAAATTATGGAAGTTTTTGAAGCCAAAGAGAGTAGACCTAAATTACCACATGGAGGAACTTACAATGCTAACCCTGTGAGTATGGCATGCGGAAAAGTAGCTATGCAGATGCTTACTAGGGATGCATTTCAAAAACTCAACAATCTTGGCCAAGCATTTAGGGACGGCATCCAAGATGTATTTAGATTAATGAACCTTGATGCTCACACACAAGGTCAATTTTCTGTATTTGGTTTATCAATTAATGATAAATCTATGCAAGATCAGTCACTTCGTGGTCAAATATATGAGAGTACTGGGTTGCATTATTATATGCTCAAAAATGGTTATTGGTTAACGCCTGGTCTAACCGGAGTATGCTCAACAATAATGGATCATTCTGATGTAGATCCATTTTGCCAGACATTGCTCGAAGGTATTAAGATATTACGGAGCTAATTCTTGTTATTCCATCGTCCCAGTATCTTTCCATTTTCAAATTTAGCGCCAATAAATGCTCCTGCATGAGAGCCATCTATCATGGGGTTGAATTGAATCTGTATGATATCACCAGCGATAAATGAATTTGGGCGCCAACCTCTTCTGAATAGGGTATTAATGCCAATACCTTCAATACTCCATTCTATTCTTTCACCTACCTCATCATGAATATAAATTTGTATCCAAACATGAGGATTTGCCCATTGAAACTCTTTAATAGTTGCGTTTACCATGACGACTTCTGTTTTATCAAACATTGCACTAGAGTGATGGGTTGAGGCATTAGAACTATATATAATCAACATGCCCACTAAGATATTTTTAAACCAAATCTTATTGTATAAATTCATAACAGTGCCTTAATTAATAACAATATCAATGGGTTTACCATCTGGACCCAACGTTAATGTTTTACCACTATTGGTTATTGGATTCCGATTATTTTCAGCACAAGCATAATCAAAGATTCGTGTTCCAATAGGCATCTTCCTGAAATGTCGAACTACTCGCCAAGGCTCAGTTAATGCTTTCGGATCTTCAATTAATAATTCAGCACGTAACAATCCTTCTTCATTCTGGAATAATCGCGTCTCAATTTCAGCAGCATCACTGAGCGTCAAGCCACTACGATCAAGTACAGTATTTTTTTCACCGATCATACCAACTGTTTTAAATATGAGTATTTCACCATCCCAGTAACCCACAGATTCACCAGTATAGGTTGGCCACCGTTCGCTTTTCTCCGGTAATTCTCTTCCATCGGTATAAATCCTCATAATATTTGGCCCATTTTCGGTTATAATCCATGTTTTCTCTGGTCTAACAATAAATTCATATACATCAGGCAACGCAAGTAGCCTTGGATATCCAGCCGGTGTCCCACAAACTGAAATAGGATCTGGTAATCGATCAAGTGCAACCAATTTAAGATTGTTTTGATATTTTTTTTCCCATGCCTTAGTTAGAGGAGGAAACTGACGAACACCTGGACTCCCAGCTCGGCCATCACGGGGTCTGGTCGATGAAATATCAAACATTCCAGCATTTCCTTCTAGGCGTTCCCAGATTCCAGTCCAGTCTGGTATTGATTCTAATTCCTGTGAGATAGCCGCATTAAAAGAAACTATTAAGATCAATATTAATAAGTATGAAGATTGTATCGTTTTATTTATTAGCATACATAGATTCCTGAGCATAATCACAGATATTAACGTTATGTTTAGAATTGAGCAAAATGATTTTTTACACCTATTATCAAAAAAAACGTTATTATCTTTGTATTATTAATCATCGTCTTTGAGAAAAAATGTCTAAACTTAATCTATTCTTTAGCCCAAGAGCTTGCTCTTTGGCTTGTCATATCGCTCTTGAAGAGTCTGGCCTGCCTTATGAAACTACTTCAGTTAAAATAAGGATGCAAGAACATCAAACAGATAAGTATCAAAAAATTAATCCTTGGGGGAAAATCCCAACATTAACGATTGATAATCACATTCTTACCGAAACACATGCTATTTTATCTTATATTGCTGATTCATCTCCACATGACTTAATTCCAAAAAAAAATACTCTGCAAAGAGCAAGAGCTCATGAATGGCTGAACTTTTTGTCAAGCACAGTGCATATCGCCTTTCGGCCTTTATTTCGACCAAATTTACTATTGACTAGAAAAGATTTACATCCTGAACTTAAAAATACTGGTATACCTAATCTCAAAAAAACATTATTGGAGGTAGAACGACGCTTATCTGATAAAAAATGGGCATTAGGTGACACATATAGCGTCTGTGACCCCTATTTATACGTCTTTCATATATGGTCTCAAAGAGATGATATTATTGAACATATAGCAAAAATGCCAAACTGGATGGCACATAGAAAACGTATGGATTCAAGAAAAGCAACTCAAATAGTTCTTGAAAGAGAAGGTATCAATGCGGCTAATGTGACAAATAAATAAGATTTATATTAATGATTAATATTAACGATTTGAGTAATTCATGAGTTTAGTTTTTGCTGGAATCTGTTGTCATGCGCCAGGCATTACTGGTAGACCCGAAGCGGCTAAATCAGAGCAGCTTGCTTTGTTACTAAACCAGTTTGAACATCTAAAGAGAGACATCGAAAAAACTGCCCCGGATGCAATATTTTTGATATCAGCCGAACATTATGCCAATTTCTTCAATAATAATATGCCAACATATGCAGTTGGAATGGCTCGATATTACGAAGGGCCAATTGAAGATTCAAGTTGGCTTGGCATTGATAAAGTCAAAATCCCTGGTAATAAGAATTTATCGGAAAGAATTATCTCATTGCTCATGCATGATATCGATGTTTCTTATGCAGAAGAATGGAAATTTGACCATGGAATGATGGTACCTCTGCATCACCTTACACCAAGTTATAATATTCCAATCATCCCATCGAATATCAATTGTCAATCACCACCATTCTCTCCATATTCTAGAAGCTATGAGTTTGGTCAAGCTTTAAGAAAGGTATTTGATAATATCCCAGAAAGGATAGCGATTATTGGAACTGGAGGAACATCTCATTGGCCCTGCACACCAGATAGTGGCAAGATAAATGAAATCTGGGATCGAGAGTTTCTGAGTTATTGGGTTGATAATAACTATACTGCTATGACATCTTACAATGATGACGAGATACTTGCATTTGCCGGTCAAGGTGCTTTTGAGATAAGGACCTCAATTGCTGTTGCTGGGGCAGCTAGAGGAAAAGGTGAAATATATTTTTATCAGCCGATTCCAGAATTCGCTTGCGGTTGTTTAGTTGCCTCAATGGATATAAAATAAATTTATCAACCACCCTCTAAATATAATTTAGCACTCTCCATCGTGCAAGGTGCCTGAATGACATCTCGATCAGCAATTTTTTTCCATCGATGAAAAAATGTATGTGGTTCAGTTAAGAAAACTGAATCATCGACAGTAATTTCTGCAATTAAGTATTTACCATCATCAGATAAAGAAAATTTTTCGGTTAATTGTTTTTTATCACTTGAATCAATACCAGTATGTGATCCCCAAGGATCATCAATAAAGTTATCGGTAAAGACGATTAACTTTTCATCTTCAAACCATCCGATTGAATGTCCAAGCTTTGAAGGTGCATTTTTCTCAACAGAGTGATCTAAATGAATTGTCCTAACCTCTTGCATTAGCTCTCTTTCAAAAATAATTTTCTTATCACTTGGCCTAGTTATCATAACTGGATAAGGAACAATCATTGCCTTTGGTGGCCCAGGATTACCACAGTTAACCATCGGGTTTTGATCTTCGTGAAAATTATCTACCAATTCTTTTCCTATTTGGGTTAGCGGCCAACCTTTTGGCGGTTTGTAGTGTGGGTTAAATTTCGCCTTTCCAGTTACAGGATCAAAATCTGATCGCTTCCATAATCCACTAAAATCATCTGAGGGAAAGATCTCCCCCTCTTCCATTTCATTCATAGATAGTCTGGAGCCATCACTTTTTTCAGCCCACTTTAAACCTGTATAATGTCGAGATTCATTAAAATCATGTGGACCCTCCCAGGTGATAGAATCACCTTTTTTAAAGCTTCGCTTTGCCCATCCACGTTTTGCCATTGCCGGTGGATGTAGCATTTCAATGCTGTATTCAACAACGCTTCCTGTCTTATCTGGCGCTCTTACTTTTAAGAATACATGAGGCATAGTCCAGCTATATCTCGTTACTACACCACTGTATGTTCTTATATCATCTCTATTGAGATTTGCGTGTGAATGATGCGCTTCAGATACAGAAAAAAATAACAAAATAACCGTCACGTATAATGATTTGAAAAAAAGATATTTATTTAATTTCATAATTACATACCTGGGAGTAACTCATTATCAGCAGCGAAACAATTTGCTTCTCTGATATCAGCTCTTAGAGTAAGGTCTCGAAACTTTGTATGCTTCCATTCACCTTCCCAATGCTCAGGATCAGTCATGGTAAAATCTATTTTCAGAGTATTGCCGTCATTGAGCATTGAAATTCGCTCTATAATTTTTAACTGATCACCAGTAAAGATTCCTTGTTGAATTAAATGATTATCATCAGTAAAGCCAGATGTTTCAACGACTAAAGTATCGCCATCCCAGTGACCAAGGGATTCTCCATTCCAGTTATTATCTCTACTTGCTTCTGGTTCTCTTTCTCTTCCATCTAACCAGATAACCCTATATTCGTTATTTAACCTAGATACCATGTATATTGCGGTAGGGTATTGCAACATCATCAAGGCACCATATCGTGTCATTATTCGTGGCATTCCAGCCGGATAACACCTGGCAGTTGGCTCATAATAACGCTTGCCAGCCCGAGCATAACTCTTATATTCATCCAAAGTTGCTTGGCCTTTTTTAGTAAACGTTGGATGTGGTTTAAATTCATAAGACCCGTAAGTAGAAGTAAAGTTTTGCTCCCCTCTATCTTCACCCCTAAATGACCAAATTCCAGTTATATCAAAAGGTGCAGGTTCTCTTTCTTTATTAAGATTTTCTGGATCTAGAGCTCCCATACTTGTTTGTCTCGCATCACTAGCAATAAGAGGTAATATTTTTGGTCGGGTTTTTGCTTCACGCTCTTGCCATGTTTCTCCAGCTGGTGGTGGTGTCCATTCAACCAATGAAGGAATAATCCTCTCTTGCTCACCAGCGGCAGGATCTTGATATTCTTCACCAACTTGATATGACTCGCCATTAGCTAAAGTAATACGTTGTAGTAAACCACCAGGTTTACCCGACCTTAATGGATGCATTGTAACAATAATGCTTTCTTTCGATTTCGTTGCATCCAAGAGCATTTTTTTGTTAAAGCCTTTGCCTGCAAGGATAGTTGTGCCAGGACCTTCTATTTTCCAGAGAATATCATTACCATCTTTATCAGCAACATCAATATTAATTGCCATATGCGGGTTTCGCCAAACAGAACGAGTAATCTTTCCTGTGACTGTGACTGATTTAGTTTTATCAAAAGCAATGGCTGAGTGATGAGCCAGCAGTTTTTGATGTGTAAACATTAATATCAGTAAGAAAGCTATTAATTTGAATATTTGGTTTAATTTATTCATATTTAATTTATCCTGTTTGCATTATCGAGAATATTTTTTAGCACACTTATATCTTCAATTTCAGGCGGATTATCAGTTAAAGTTTTTATATATGCATATAGATCTTGAGCTTGTTCGTCACTAAGCACTTCTGCACTATAATTTGGCATACTGTTCGATGGTGTTAATGGATTTAAATCAGCACGTAACCTCAAAAACATTATAAATAATTCTTGATTGGTCATAATACCACTTACATTATTAGCAATCGGATATCTTCCTGTACCATTATAGCCATGACAACTATAACAACCATGATCAAAATACAATTGTGCACCAGTATCTAGTTGATCTGACAAAGCCAAATTAGTACCTAAAAAATACAAAATAACCGCATATTTTATTGGTAAAAGATACTTCATCTTGGCTCTGTGATAACATCAATTAAATAAGGTTTTCCCTCTAAAACACTTGCAATTCCTCTTTTATAGGCAGCTGTTAGTTTTTCAGGATCTTCTATGGGCCCCTCACTCTTGACGCCATAGGCTTCACCTAATTTTGCATAGTCAATAAAGGGTTCTCTTAGTGTAGTTCCTATATGCATTCGGTCACTTCCTCTACCTCTAACGCCAGCCATATAATGCAGGTACATAACTTCTTGATGATAACCTCTATTGTTATGCATGATAGTTAGTAATGGTAATTTATGGTGTGCAGCAGTCCACAATGAACCTGGTGTATAATTTAAATCTCCATCACATTGGATATTAATGACAATTCGGTCCCTGCTACGTGCAGCCAATCCCGCTCCCGCTGAGGCTCCTATACAATAACCAATCCCACCTGCACCATGCATACCCAAGTAACTATAAGGTTTATTATGCTCCCAAAGTCCCACATGATGACGACTAGAGAAGACTGTAGGAGATGACAAGCACCAATCAAGATCTTTAATAAGAGGCCATAACTCTGAATAAAGTCTTGCCAGGCTCACTGGGCTAGAATTCCAACCTTTTCTTTTTTTCTCTAAAGTTGATCGTAATTCTTTTTGATAATTTATTGCATTAGTTTTTGCATGGCCATTAACTCTAGTAGAAATCTTCTCTACCTTCTCTATCGTTTGAAGTCTTTTGAATTGTTCAATTATCAGAGGAATACTAGCCTCAGCATCAGCAATGAGATCATTGTCTCCTGAAAGATCCCTTCTTGGAGGAATAACAGGATCTCTTATAAAGCCAAAGCCAATATCGGTCAAATCGCGATTATTAGCATTTGATAGAAGAGATGGACCTTGTATGGAAACATTTTGGCCGTCTGATTCTAAGCCCAAAATATAGTCATTATTAATATCAAAACCCTTACCACATTGCGGATGATTTTCAGGAAAACTCATAGACATAGCTGTAGCAGAAGTCCTGACGGAGGATCCAGATAACTCAGCTAAATCAATTGCATATTTAATTCCCAGAGGTGTCCTTAATTTTCCAACATGCATCCTAGGATTTTCTGCAGCAAGAAGATTCTGAGCTATTTCTTTTGCTTGTTTTTTATTTATCGTTTGAAATTTTGGAGGTATATATTTAGGTATCGTTAAATTACCTGCCTCTTCTTTTTGCAACTCCACATCTATAACCACTATCGTTGGCCCCATTGGAGGAGTAATAGCCTCTTTGTATGCGCGGTGAATCGCTTCTAGTGATTCTTTTAATGATTTTGGTTGAGCGTCCCATTTAGTAAAGGCTCTGGTAAGACCGGCAATATCATTAGCTGTTTGTTCTTGACGGAAAAATTTATCATCACGACCGACTATTATCAAAATGGGAGTTTTGTCATGATAAGCTTGATAAATAGCCATGGAGGCGTGCTGCAATCCCACTGTTCCGTGAAGCATTACTGCCATTGGCGCACCTTCAGCTTTAGCATAACCATGAGCCATATCAACTGCTGATTCTTCATGAAGTGCAGTAATCAGTTCGGGCATCGTATTTGGTTGTGAGCCATAATTCACAATTGACTCCTGCAACCCTTCGAAACTTGAGGCAGGATTCGCAGCCACAAATTCAATTTCTAGATTCTTTAGTATCTGAATCATTAAATCCGAACCCGGTCGCTGAGCCGCTCTTTCTATATCGACTGGAGGTCCTGATGATCCTACATCTCGATCGAGTTGTAGGTCATCAGGAGCAGGAACAGCACTTAGTTGATTTTGCTTCAGCGCACTTTGTACATCTTCTCCAGATACTCCACCAATGAGAGCAGCTGCAGATGCAGAGCTCCCAAGAAAAGCGCGACGAGTTACACCGTTTTTCTTCTTATTTTCTGGCAGATCTTTTATATTTCCCCCTCAGATCTTTATTTATTAATTGACTGCCCGCGATCAAATTAAACTAATTATCCTGCATTATCACTTTGGCTATCATTTTGCGAGTAAACAAACTTATTTATATTAATTCCTGGTGTAGCTTGCAGCTTTGTTCGCATTTCTTCAGCTAATGCAGCATCACCATTTTTTGCCGCCACAATGGAAAGACCCATAATCGATGGTGTTCTGTTAGGAACCCAATCTAAAGAATCTTTGTAGGCATTAATTGCTGCTTCATGGTTACCGGCAGCGGCGAGAATTTCAGCATATAATTCTGCTGCTGGCTTCATTGGTACTGGAGGCCCAGATGGTGCTGACATATTTTCTAGCTCTAAAACTTTTGCTTGTTCAGCTAAAGTTATAGCCTGATCAAATTGCTGCGAAGCTGCGGCAACAAGCGCACCAACCTCCAATTCTATTATTTGTATCTGCATTGCATTATACGTTTTACCGGCCTCCTCGGATTGTAAACGCATTGCATTCAGGCGATTTACAGCTGCTCGAGCTAAATCGATATTCTTATTTGATACTGCACACATTCCTGCTGCTGCAACCAATGCAGCATTTTTACCCATTCCACTGTCAGCATCACCTAATTGGACATCACTACAATCTGCTGACTCAATAGCATGTCTCGCTAACATAGTATAATAGCCATTTTGAGCTCGCATATTATTCGGATTTGCCTCCATGGCTGTCTTTGCCATAACTAAATTCTCTTTAGCTCGATCATAATGACCCAGCATTAAATTTGCATATGCTAACCATGAAAGTGAATGGAAGTCTTCACCCCCAACCATTGAGGTTCCGATGTTTTTTACACCACTTTCGATTAATTTCTTAGTATGGCTTACAGCTGAGGCATAAGATTCAATATTAGAGTTTACAACTCTTTCCCACATACCTAATTGTAAAAAAATATGTGATGGCATATGGAGCGCATGTGCTGAAGATGGCGCTATATCCGCATAGACTTTTGCGGCAGCAAGTGCAAGTATTGCATGTTCAGGGTCATCTAATGAATGAATAGTGAAATGAGCAGCGCCTGGATGAGTTTTATTTTCATCCATGACAGACATTGCAATTGATGCCGCTAATGCCTGTTTCTTGAAGCCATCATCTCCAGGCCGCATCGTACCCAGAAGTGATAACGCATAGAAAATTGAAATTTCATGATCTTCTGGCCATTGATCATGCATTCTTGCCATAATCCCTGAGTAAGCCAGATCTCTTTTTAACTTATCATCTGAACTAAAAAATAATGCATCTACAGCAGAAATAAATGCTTTTTCTTTATCTGACTGTGCCCGTGAAATTCGACCTTCTTTCGTGGAAGCTAATCTCTCTAAAATTTGCTTCGCCTCTGAAGTATTTTGCCTTTGCCACAATGGCATATTATTGCTCATAGCTTGACCCCAAAAAGCCATTACAAAAGACGGGTCTATTTTTTCAGCCTCTTCAAAAGCAATACGGGCATCATCAAATTGGAAATTATGAAGCGCTTTCACGCCAACTAAAAATGCTGATTGAGCAGCGGCCACACCAGAGTTTTCAAATGAAATATCACCATCATTAGATATTTGAGTATTTTCGGATTGCGCACAACTAATTATAAAACAACTCATCCAAACTAAAATCATATATTTCAGACTTTTAATAAAACACATTCTTATTCTCCGTTACATTATCTGCTTATATCCTACAATTAACTGAGCATAAGTGTCTATGCTAGATTTGTTAAGATCTGAAAATGTTTCGCTCAAAGAGAAATCATCAAAAAATATTATTAATAAATCTTTGCTAAAGATTCCAGAGTTTTTTGTCTAGTTTCTGGCATGAAGAAGAGAACAAAAATTAACTGGAATATCATCATAATTGCAAAAAATCCAAATATCTTGAAAGCGGCAAATTGATTGAGAAAATAAGGCATAAATAATGCGATTAATGCAGCTAAGATCCAGTGAGTTCCACTCCCAAATGACTGTCCTTTCGTACGAATATTATTAGGAAATATTTCTGCGAAAAATACCCAAATTACCGCACCTTGACCAACTGCATGAGAGGCAATAAAAAGGAAGACAAAAAATACTACTAAAAATCCGTCAACGTTCATATAAAAAGTTAAACTGATCGCCATTAATGAAAAAATATAGCCAATCGATCCAACTATCATTAATGATTTTCTGCCAAAATTATCAATCAATAACATACCTATGAGCGTAAATAATAGATTAATAATTCCCACGCCTGCTGATGATAGTAATGCTACAGAACTATCTAGCCCTGCGAGTGAAAAAACTCGTGGTGCGAAATAGATAATAAAATTTATTCCCGATAACTGATTAAAAAGAGCAATAAAAAACGCTAACATAATAGGGGTAACATAAGGTTTTGAAAATAACCGATCTGCGCCTATTTGCAGTGGAACGTTTCTTATTTCTTCCAGAGTGTCCGAGGCACTGGCAGGATCTATGCTTTTTAAGATTCGTAAGCATTCAACCTCATCCTTCTTCCTTACTAGTAACCATCTTGGGCTTTCTGGTACTCTTAAGACCATTAATAAAAAGAGGACTGCTGGGATGACTTCCACTCCCAACATCCATCTCCAGTTTAAATAGAAAACCTCTGTTACAATATAGTTTGATAAAAATGCCACTAATATCCCAAATACAATTTGAAATTGATACAGAGCAACTAATCTGCCTCTATAATTTGCGGGAGCAATTTCTGAAATATAAGCGGGCACTACAATTGAGGATAAACCTACCCCCAAACCACCCAGCAATCTCATTAGCGCAAAAAAATAAGGATTGCCCGAGAGTGCTGAGCCAATAGCGGATAATAAGTATAAAATCGCTACTAAAAAAAGAATATTTTTTCGCCCATATTTTTCACAGGCCATACCTCCAACTAGCGCGCCTATCACAGTGCCCCATAATGCGGATGACATAACCATAGCTCCATGCAAAAGATTACTGGTTTGCCATAAGTTCTGTAAAGGTTGATCTGCTCCAGATATAACAGCAGTATCAAAGCCAAATAGAAAACCACCAATAGCGACTGCAATAGACCAGGAGAAGATATTATTCATAGTTATTGTTCCAAAAAAAGATTTTATAAATCACATTAATAATCTTGTATGCTTAGTAGGCATAATCGAAATTATCATAATAAAAAATATATCGCAGAATTTTATTATGTAGCTATAGGAAGAAATAATGGCAGTAAAAAAAATCCTAAAATTGGGAAACCCAATCTTACGGGAAGTAGCGAAGCCAATCGATACATTCGATTCACCAAAATTATATCAATTAATCGAAGATATGAAAGACACTATGATTGCGAATCATGGGGCTGGCTTGGCAGCACCCCAAATTGGTATTCTCAAGCGCGTCATTATTTTCGGTTTTAAGAGTAATTCAAGATACCCTGACGGTGAGGCAATTCCATTTACGATACTCATAAATCCAACCTATGAGGTGCTGAGCCCTCAACGAGATCATGATTGGGAGGGTTGCCTTAGCGTTCCCAGAATGCGTGGAATGGTTCCACGCTATCAACATATAAAGTATTCTGGTTACGATCTATTGGGAAATGCGATCATTCGTGAAGTAAAAGATTTTCATGCTCGAGTTTTACAGCATGAATTAGACCACTTGGATGGTAATTTATATATAGATAAAATTGAGGATCATTTAAAGTTTGGTTTTACAGAAGAATTGAAATCTGCTGAAATCATTTGAGAGATTTATACGAGTAATATTAATTTTCAACTCAATAATAAAATAGAAGGGTAGGCATGATATTTTCTAAATCAAAAAAGATAATCTTATTAACCTTAATATCAATTAGTTCACTAATGGTGATTATCTTTTATGCACTGGCGTTTGGTTGGCTGGGCAAACATGATGGTCCTGGAGTAATTACAGAAAAAGCTACTCCTCAAGCCATCATAGAAGAGAGAATGGCAATTCAAATAGAAGCAGCAAACACAATCAATGCAAAGCCCACTCAGCAGATACTATTTGGTGATCTTCATGCCCATACAACACTTTCTTTTGATGCATTTTTAGGGAGCTTGCCAATGCTTCAAGGGGAAGGCTCTCATCCACTTGCCGATGCTTGTGATTTTGCTAGATTTTGCTCGGCATTGGATTTCTGGTCAATTAATGATCATGCAGAAGCATCCACACCAAGACGTTGGGCTGAAACAGTTTCATCTATTCAACAATGTAATGCTGTCGGCGGCAATGGAAATAATCCAGATACAGTGGCATTCCTAGGTTGGGAATGGACTCAAGTTGGTGCCACGCCGGATACACATTTTGGTCACAAAAATGTTATTTTTCGAGATATTGAGACAGAAAAGGTACCAAAAAGACCGATTCATTCGGGTGGAATAGCGAGTTCGGCATTACGAGGTTTGCCACTTAGAAATGGGCCTATTTTATTTGCCTTAGATCCAAATCAACGAATGCTTGATTTTAACCTCTATTTACATGAATTAAGACAATCAAAAGAATGTGAACCTGGAAAATCGGTCTGGGAATTACCAAATGATTGTCGAGAAGGTGCAGAAACTCCTGCTGAACTCTTCTCTAAATTAGATGACTGGGGTTTTGAATCGATGGTTATACCGCATGGAACAACTTGGGGATTTTATACTCCACCGGGTTCTGAATTTAATAAACAACTTATTGGTGATAATTTTGATCCAGATAGACAGACACTTCTAGAGGTATTTTCAGGTCATGGAAATTCAGAGGAATATCGTGACTTCAGAGCGACTGTCATGAATGATAAGCAGCAACCGATTTGTCCAGCCCCCACAAATGATTATCTGCCTTCATGTCATCGTGCTGGGCAAATTATTGAAGATCGATGTCTTGCTATTGGTGAATCAGCTTTTGAATGTGCAAAAAGAGCTGCTACCGCAAGACAAGATTACGTTAATGCAGGCACTGGAGGGCACTTGACAGTTCGTGGAGAAGGTCCAGAAGACTGGTTGGATTCTGGGCAATGCAAAGATTGTTATATACCTGCATTTAATTATCGTCCCGGTGGGGCTGCACAATATATAATGGCTCAAACAAATTTTGATGATCCAGAAAATCCGCGTCGATTCAGATTTGGCTTTATGGCTTCCAGTGACAATCATTCAGCTAGACCTGGAACAGGATATAAAGAATTCTCAAGGAGAGGAATGACTGAATCTGTCTTAGGTCCAGCTACTAAGGTCGCTGAACTTGCTTTTCGTTTTAATGATGGTGAGCCAATTGCTTCTTCAGATAATATCGACGTCGGGCCAGACTTGATGATTGGTAGAGAAAACTTAAACTTAATAAAAACCACCTCTAAAGTTAGAAGGTTAGATATTGTGCCTCTAATGATTACTGAGCGAGAAAGGCAAGCGTCATTTTTCACAACTGGTGGATTAATGGCGGTTCATTCAGATGGAAGAGATCGTGATGCTATCTGGGATTCAATGCAGAAAAAAGCTGTTTATGGGACCAGTGGTGATCGGATATTACTTTGGTTCAATACAAAAGATGATGGAATCAATGATCCGGTTAATATGGGTGGAGATGTTGCTATGTCTAACGCGCCAGAATTTGAAGTAAAGGCAATCGGTGCTTTTGAACAAAAACCTGGATGCCCGGATTATACATACAACGCCCTCACTCCGGAGCGTTTAGAAAATTTATGTCGCGGAGAATGTTACAATCCATCTGATAACAGGAAGTTGATTACACGAATTGAAGTAATAAGAATCCTTCCCCAAATTACCCCAAATGAAGACATATCTAATCTCATTCAAGATCCATGGAAAACTTTTAATTGTACCCCTGATCCCGATGGTTGTAATGTTAGTTTTATTGATGAGGAGTACCCCACACTTAAAAGAGATGCTGTTTATTATGTTAGAGCTATCGAAGCACCGAGTCTTGCGGTGAATGCGAATAATCTGAGATGTGAATATGATGCAGAAGGTAATTGTAAAAAAGTCAATCTTTGTTATGGAGATCGACGTGGTGACATAAGTGATGATTGTCTAGACATCAATGAAGAGCGTGCTTGGTCCTCGCCAATTTTTGTCGATTGGCTTAATGATAAAACACAAGTTTCATTGAATTAAGCGCATTTTCTAATACCAAACTGATGCAAAAAAATACCTACAATTTTAATTTAATTTGGTTATTTGTAGGTGCGTTTACTGGATTGATATTTGCTGGGTATGGCATCTTTACAGGGACCAATAAAGAACAACTTGTAAGTGCAAATGTTGCCGCAATAGTCAATGATGCTGTAATTTCTCAAGAAACCTATTTACGCGCCATGGATAGATTCAATAGTGATACTAGAGATGAACTGAGCAGCACCGATCGTGAATGGGTATTACAACGTCTTATTGAGGAAGAACTTCTAGTTCAAAGAGGTTTAATATTGGGTATGCTAGATAGTGACAATGATGTCAGAGGCGCTATTGTAAGGGCATTGATAGCTTCTATTAATAATGAAGTAGCAGCTATGCAACCGAGTGATGAAGAGCTAATCAATTATTACCATTCATCTCAAGAGCGATTCACTTATCCAGGCGCTATAGCAGTAAAAGTTTGGACTGCTGATACTGAAAAAGATGCACTATCATTGCAAACTGCAATCCAAAAAAATCAGGCTTTAATTAAAAGAACAGGTATTCGTCACTTAAAAAATATTCCTGAAGGCTTGCTGACCATGAATAAACTCAGAGAATATATTGGACCAACACTTGTCTCTTTGATAAAAAAAAATTCTGGGCAAAAAACAATTATTAATTTATCTCAAGGAAGATGGTATATCGTAGAAATAGTTCAGAAAAAA
>Ga0055584_100001800_pt1 | contig 21053 bp, 12 predicted proteins | sample OSDHelmetaG_FD_58716 | JGI IMG/M metagenome (GOLD analysis project Ga0055584, IMG submission 58716) | Pelagic marine sediment microbial communities from the LTER site Helgoland, North Sea, for post-phytoplankton bloom and carbon turnover... | ecosystem: Environmental > Aquatic > Marine >...
TGTCGGAGCGGCTGGAGGGCTGATTCAGGGGCTCCACGCCCATGACAGCGATAAGCCAAGGCTGTCGCTGGCCACATTCCCTGCCTCTGCGACTTGAGCCTGGGACCTCCTGGCGCAGAATGTCCGCCTCGTGCCCCCGCCGGGTCTCTCCAATGAGCCTCTCCGGAGGAGGACCTCTGCTCCAACCCCGACACAAGTCATGGCCTCGCTCATCAACAAGCAAGCTCCCGCCTTCTCCGCGCCCGCCGTCATGCCCGACGGCACCACCAAGGAGATCAGCCTCTCCGACTACGCTGGCAAGTACGTCGCGCTGGTCTTCTACCCGAAGGACTTCACGTTCGTCTGCCCGTCCGAGCTGATCGCCCTCGATCACAAGTGCGCCGAGCTGGCGGACAAGAACACGGTCATCCTCGGCGTCAGCATGGACGACGCCGAGACCCACGCCAAGTGGCGCGACACCGACATCAACGACGGCGGCATCGGCGCCCTGCAGTACGCGCTGATCGCCGACGACTCCAAGAAGGTCTCCGAGGCCTTCGACGTGGTTCATGAGGCTTCCGGCTTCAGCTACCGCGCCACCTTCCTGATCGACAAGGAGGGCGTCGTGCAGAGCGCCACGCACAACAACCTGCCCCTCGGCCGCAGCATGGACGAGCTCGTCCGTATGGTCGACGCGCTCCAGTTCCACGAGACCAACGGCGAGGTCTGCCCCGCCAACTGGCAGCCCGGCAAGGCCGGCATGCAGGCCACCCCTGAGGGCGTCAAGTCGTACCTCCAGGAGCACGCCTCTTCGCTCTGAGCGCATCCGGGCGTGCTCGTCCCCTCGGAGGGGCTGAGCGGCACCCGCGGACGGGTCCTGGCTGCCTTCGGGTGGCCGGGACCCGTCCGTTTGTTCCCTGGGGCCCCCTGGGCCCACCTGCGGCATTTCGTCGGGGGGCGGCGGCTGGTGCCTCACGGCTCGGCTGGTATCCTGATCGGCTTCAAACCCGCCGGGTCAGGTCCCCGGAGGCGGTCCCGTGTTCCCGCGGGGGCAGCTTCCCTGCCCGCTTCGCGCCGCTCCAGAACTCGCCACAACGCCCATGTCTCCCCGCTCCAAAGCATCCTCGACCGCAGGGTCGGACGCGGGCGAGATCGTGATCCGAGGGGCCCGTCAGAACAACCTCCGCTCGGTGGACGTCACCCTGCCGAGGGGCGCGCTGGTCGCCGTGACGGGAGTGTCCGGATCGGGGAAATCCTCCCTCGCCTTCGACACGCTGTTCCGGGAGGGGCAGCGTCGATTCCTGGAGACGCTCTCCGCCTACGCTCGTCAGTTCCTGGGCGGCCTCCAGAAGCCGGACATCGACTCCATCGAGGGGCTCTCTCCTGCCATCGCGGTGGACCAGAAGAGCATCGCGCGGGGCAACCGCTCCACGGTGGGGACGCTCACCGAGGTTGTGGATCACCTGCGTGTGCTGTATGCGCGCGCTGGCGTGGCCCACAGCCCTTGGTGCGACCTGCCGGTGGAATCCCGGACGCCGGAGGCTGTGGTCCAGGAGCTCCTCGCCGCGCACGCCGGGCGCAAGCTGGTGGTGGCCGCGCCGCTCATCAAGGACCGCAAGGGCTCGTTCCGCGCGCTCTTCCAGGACCTCCAGCGTCGCGGCTTCGTGCGCGCCCGCGTCGACGGTGACATCGTCCGCCTCGAGGATGCTCCGGAACTCGAGAGGTACAAGCGCCACACGGTCGAGGTCATCGTCGATCGACTGAAGCCGGACGCCGACGAGCCCGGGCGGCTGCGCGACGCTGTCGAGCAAGCCCTCGACCTCGGTGGCGGCGAGGTGGTCGCCATCGGAGAGTCCGATGAGCGGACCTGGTCGACGCAGCGGGTGTGCCCGGAGACGGGGCGTGAGCTCCCGGAGTTGGAGCCGCGGCTGTTCTCGTTCAACTCGCCCCACGGCGCGTGCGGCGCCTGTGGCGGGCTCGGCGTCCTGAAGGCGCCTTCCGAGGCCGCCGTGGTCAAGGACCCGTCGCTCACCCTCAGGGAGGGAGCCCTGGCGGTGACAAAGGCTGCGGGCAACGGCCTGCTCTTCCCGAACGTGGACTTCGAGTTCCTCGGACGGGTGGGCGAGTCCGCGGGGTTCGACCTGGATACGCCCTGGGCGGAGATGACCCGCGAGGCCCGCAGGCTGGTGCTCGAGGGCACCGGGGAGAAGCGTTATCGGGACGCCTTCAAGTGGAACGGCCAGCGCTCCCGCGGCCAGGGGAGCTGGAACCGGGTGTTCCACGGGGTGCTGGGCAACCTGCGTCGAGCCGTTGCGAAGGGCTCACGGAAGAAGATGGTGGAGCGCTTCCTCTCCGAGCAGGTCTGCCCCGAGTGCAGCGGCTCGCGCATCAACCTCTTCGCGCGCCACGTGCGCTTCGGCGGCCTGCGGTTCGCCGACCTCACCTCCGGGCCGGTGTCCGAGCTGGTCGAGCGCCTCCGGGCGGCGGAGCTCTCCAAGCGCCAGGCGCGCATCGCCCGGGACCTGCTGCTGGAGATCGAGCGCCGGGCGCGCTTCCTGGTCGACGTGGGGCTCGGCTACCTGACCCTCGACCGTGGCGCGGACACCCTCTCTGGGGGAGAGGCCCAGCGCATCCGCCTCGCGGCCCAACTCGGGGCGGGGCTACAGGGCGTGCTCTACGTGCTGGATGAGCCGTCCATCGGCCTCCACTCCCGGGACCATGATCGGCTGCTGGGTGCCCTCGCGAATCTCCGCGACGCAGGGAACAGCGTCGTGATCGTGGAGCACGATGAGTCGACCCTGCGGAGCGCAGACTGGCTCATCGACGTGGGGCCGTCCGCGGGGAGCCGGGGCGGGGAGATCGTCGCCTCGGGGCCGCCGTCAGAGGTGGCCCGCTCCGGGGTGGATACCCCGACGGGTCGGCTCCTCCGGGGAGAGATCGAGATCCCCGCGCCCGAGGAGCGACGCGCGGGCACCGGCGACTTCCTCGAGGTGAAGGGGGCCCGCGCGTTCAATCTCAAGGGGGTCGACGCGCGCGTGCCCCTGGGTACGTTGACGGCGGTCACCGGGGTCTCGGGTTCCGGTAAGTCGACGTTGGTGGGGCGCACCCTCAAGCGAGCGGTCCTGCGCCACCTTGAGCGTGAGACGCCGGACCCTGGCGCCCACGACGCGATCCTGGGGCTCGAGCATGTGGACGAGATGATCTCGATCACGGCCTCGCCCATCGGGCGCACCCCGCGCTCGAACCCCGCCACTTACACGAAGATCCTCGGCCCGATTCGTGAGCTGTTCGCGAGCCTCGCCGAGGCGAAGATGCGGGGGTACACCAAGTCACGCTTCAGCTTCAACGTCGCCGGCGGCCGCTGCGAGGAGTGCCTGGGCGCGGGCGTCAAGGTGATGGAGCTGCAGTTCTTGAGCCCGGTCACCGTGCCCTGCGAGGAGTGCGGGGGGCGGCGCTTCCAGGAGGAGACCCTCGACGTGCGCTACCGCGAGCGGTCCATCGCTGACGTGCTGGCCATGACCGTCGAGGAGGCCCACGAGCTCTTCGAGGACCACCCGCTCCTGCGCCGGCCCCTCGGGCTGATGATGGACGTGGGGCTCGGTTACCTCACGCTCGGGCAGCCGTCCCCGACCCTCTCGGGGGGAGAGGCCCAGCGGATCAAGCTGGTGACCCACCTCTCCAAGAGGCCCAGCGGGCACACGCTCTTCCTCCTCGATGAGCCGACCACGGGCCTTCACATGGAGGATGTGGGCAGGCTCGTGGGGGCGCTCCAGCGGCTCGTGGACAAGGGGCACACTGTCCTCGTCATCGAGCACAACCTGGAGCTGATTCAGGCCGCGGATCACCTCATCGACCTCGGCCCCGAGGGCGGGGAGGGTGGCGGCCGCATCCTCGGCTGCGGGAGTCCCGAGGAGCTGGCCGTGCAGGACACACCCACCGGCGCCGCCCTGCGCGAGCTCACGGACCGACGCCGCCTCAAGACCCGGCCGCTGCCGCGCTCGCGGAGCGTCCGGCAGTCCAGCGAGCTGGTGGTCGAGGGGGCTCGAACGCACAACCTGAAGGGGGTCAACGTCTCGATCCCCCGGGGCTCCTTGACGGTCCTCACCGGCCCCTCGGGGTCCGGCAAGTCCTCGCTCGCGCTGGACACGATCTACACCGAGGGCCGCCGGCGCTTCGTGGAGTCGCTCTCCACCTACGCGCGGCAGTTCCTCGGGACCAAGGACAAGCCGCCCGTGGAGCGGATCGAGGGCCTTGGCCCGTCCGTCGCGGTCGAGGCCTCGACGGTTCGCGGTCACCCCAGGTCGACGGTGGCCACCACCACCGAGATCCACGACCAGCTCCGCGTGCTCTTCGCGCGGGCCGGCGAGGCGCGCTGCCCCGAGCACGGCGAGCCGCTCCGCGCTGCGGACCCGGGGAAGGTGACCCGCGAGATCCTCAAGGCCACCTCGGAGCTGACGGGGAAGCCCAAGGGTTGGATCCTGGCTCCGGTGCTCGGCCACTCGGTCAAGATGGGCGCGGGCACGGAATCGACGGGTGAGCGGCTGCGCGCCCTCGTGCCCAGCTGGACCTCGGCTGGCTTCGTGCGGGTCATGGTCGACGGCGAGGAGCACCGCCTCGACGCCGATGACCTTCCCTTCGACGAGGCCGAGGCGGTGGACCTGGTGGTCGACAGGGTGAGCTTCTCAACCGCTTCGCGGGCGAGGATCGCGGACGCCGTGGAGCAGGCGGCGGCGGCGTCCCACGGGCGCGTGTCCGTGCTGGTCAAGGGCGGGGACCGGATCGAGTACAGCACCCACGGGGCCTGCACCACCTGCGGCTTCCAGCTCGGGGCCAAGCTCGAGCCTCGTCACTTCTCCTTCAACACGCACGTCGGGGCGTGCCAAAGCTGCGATGGGCTGTTCTTCATTGTCCCCGCCGCCCCCGAGAAGCTCATCACGGATCCGACCCGCCCGCTCACGGACGGGGCCATTGGCGGCAAGCTCGGCCGTTACCTGGTCAAGGGTAAGGGGTACTACGAGACGCTGCTGCGGACCGTCGCGCGGTCTCACCGGGTGAACCTCGACAAGCCGCTGGAGAAGCTCAGCGCCAAGCATCAGGCGCTCCTGCTGAGGGGGTCGGGCGCCCGCGCGAGCTACGAGGTGCACGTGTCCAAGCAGATGAGGAACTTCGACTTCGATCAGGAGTACACCTCGGAGTGGAGCGGCCTCTGCGGTCACATCGACGCCTGGCACGCGAAGACCGATGACCCGGAGTGGGCGGGGATCCTGGAGCGTGTGATGACCCGGCAGACCTGCCCGGACTGTCACGGGGAGCGGCTCGCACCGGCGTTTCGGAGCGTCCTCGTGGGGCGGAAGCGGATCCCCCAGGTGCTGGGGATGACGGTGGAGGGGGCGCTTGGCTGGCTCGGCGGGCTGAAGCTCCGCAAGAACGCAGCGACGGCGATGGAGCAGGTGCTGGCCGAGCTCCGCTCCCGCCTCGCCCTCCTGGAGCGGGTGGGCCTCGGCTATCTCACCCTGGACCGCTCCACCGCGACGCTCTCCGGTGGAGAGGCGCGCCGCGTTCGCCTCTCCGCGAGCCTGGGCTCGGAGCTGGTTGGGGTCTGCTATGTCCTTGATGAGCCGACCGTCGGGCTGCACCCCAGGGACATCGATCAGCTGGCAGGCGCCCTTGAGGACCTTCGTGACGCCGGCAACACGGTGCTCGTGGTGGAGCACGACGCGGAGCTCATGGGGCGCGCGGACTACATCATCGACATGGGGCCTGGCGCCGGGGTGCTCGGTGGCGAGGTCGTGGTCGCGGGCACGCCGGCAGAGGTCCGTGATCATCCGACCTCGGGGACCGGGCGGTACATGCGGGGGGAGGTTGACCTCGCGACCATCCTCTCGGACGACGCGGCCGACGAGGACGTCGAGCTTGAGGCCGCGCGCCGGGAGGCCCTCGTGGCGGCCTTCGGCGTGGACGACGCGACCGTCCAACTCAAGGGCGCCCGGGAGCACAACCTGCGGGGCGTGGACCTCGAGGTTCGCTTCGGCGAGCTGCTGGGCGTTTGCGGGCCGTCGGGTAGCGGCAAGAGCACGCTGGTACTCGATGCCCTCGTGCCGGCGATCCGCGGTGAGTCGGCTGGAGGTCGCTGGAAGAGCGCCTCGGTACCGGACGGGACGCGGCTGGCGGTGGTGGACGCGTCTCCCATCGGGCGCACGCCCCACAGCGTCCCGGCGACGTATGTGGAGCTGATGCCCCACCTGAGGGAGCTCTTCGCCAAGACTCCGGAGGCGCGGATGAAGGGCTTCACGCCGTCCAACTTCTCCTTCAACTCCACGAAGGGGCGCTGCGCAGGCTGCGACGGCCGCGGAGCGACCCTGGTAGAGATGCAGTTCCTCTCGGACCTGTGGCTCACCTGCGAGGAGTGCGACGGCTCGCGGTATCAGCCCGAGGTCTTGGAGGTGCGCTATCGGGGTCGTTCCATCGCCGACGTCCTGGCCATGAGCGTGGACGAGGCCCTGGAGTTCTTCGCCGCGGCGCCTGCGCTGCGCCGGATCCTGTCGACGCTGCACGACGTGGGCCTCGGCTACATGTCGTTGGGGCAGTCCTCCACGACGCTCTCCGGCGGCGAGGCCCAGCGGATCAAGCTGGCGTCCGAGCTCTGGCGCGCCGATTCTCCGTCGGGGATCGCTCAGCGCAGCGTCCTCGTGCTGGATGAGCCCAGCACAGGGCTCGCGGCGACCGACGTGGAGCACCTGGCCCGGTGCGTCGGTCGCCTGGTGCGCAGGGGCAACGCGGTGGTGGTCATCGAGCACCACACGGAGCTGCTCGAGGTCTGCGACCGGCTCGTGGAGCTGGGCCCTGAAGGCGGCGAGGCAGGGGGCCAGATCATCGCCACGGGGACCCCCGCTGACCTCGCGGCGGACGCCGGGTCCATCACCGGTCGCTGGCTCTCGCTCGGTGGGGCCTCGCCTGGGGCAGGGCGGCGTCCGGCGCCTGAGGCGCCAGCCCGCGGGAACCGGGCCAAGGCCCCAAGGCGCGCGAAGAAGGCTGCAGCCAGGAAGACCCAGGGTAAGGGCGGTGCCAGCAAGGGCAAGGCCAAGGCTGCAGGGGGCCGCGTGGACACCGCGGTCGAGAAGCGGAGGCAGGCGAGATGACCGAGGAGAGGAACCCCGGGGTCGAGTCGGCGCCGCCGCCGCCGCTGCCGACCAATCCCCTGATTGTGCAGAGCGACCGGACGCTGATGCTGCACACGGTGCGGGCTCAGATGGGCGCGGACGGTCGGCCCGAGCGCGATGGGGATGGGAACCCGCTGACCGAGGAGCACCCCCTCTTCACCGCTGCGCGTGATGCCCTGAGCGTCTTCGCGGAGCTCGAGAAGAGCCCCGACTATCTCCACACCTACCGCGTCACCTCGGTCTCCGTCTGGAATGCGGCGGCGGTTGGCGTGACGGCGGCCGAGATCGAGGAGGCGTTGCACCGCTTCGCCTGCGTCCCTGTCCCGGCGAGCGTGGTGGACGAGGTGCGCGGCTGGATCGAGCGGTACGGTCTCCTGCGCATCGAGCGGGCCGCGGACGGTCCGGAGGAGTTCGAGCTCCTCGGAGGCCAGGCGGGGCTCCTCGAGGAGGTGCTGGAACACAAGGCCGTCGCGGCCCTGTGCGAGGTCATTCCGGGTCCGAGCGGACGACGTGCGTTCGTGTCCGGCATCGGCCGCGGTGACCTGAAGCAGCGGTTGATCCGGATTGGCTATCCGGTGGATGACCGCGGTGGCTACCTCGACGGCGACCCGCTGGACATCCGGTTCAAGGAGGTGACCCTCGGCGGCAAGGCCTTCGCCCTGCGCGACTACCAGCGCGGTGCGGCCGAGGCGTTCCACGCGGGGGGCACCGTCATGGGAGGAAGCGGCGTGGTCGTTCTCCCCTGCGGTGCCGGCAAGACCGTCACCGGGATGGCGGTCATGAGCCTGGTGGGCGCCAAGACCTTGGTGCTGACCACGAACACGGTGGCCGTGCGCCAGTGGCGCGAGGAGCTGCTCGACAAGACCGAGCTGGGGCCGGAGGACGTGGGTGAGTACACCGGGGAGACGAAGGACCTCCGCCCCGTCACGATCAGCACGTATCAAATGATGACCTGGCGGCGCTCGAAGGACGGTGACTTCGAGCACTTCGAGGTCTTCCGCTCACAGAACTGGGGCCTGGTGGTCTACGACGAGGTGCACCTGCTGCCCGCGCCGATCTTCAGGGTGACCGCGGAGCTCCAGGCGCGTCGCCGCCTCGGCCTGACGGCCACCCTCGTGCGTGAGGACAGCAAGGAGGAGGAGGTCTTCTGCCTGATCGGCCCCAAGCGCTATGACGTGCCGTGGAAGGTCCTCGAGGGGCAGGGGTTCATCGCGGAGGCCCGGTGCGTGGAGGTCCGCGTCCCGTTCTCGGACGAGGACCGGCGCGCCTACGCGTCGGCGCCCTCCCGGCAGCAGTTCAGACTCGCGTCCGAGAACAAGGCCAAGCTCTCGATCCTCACCGATCTGGTCCAGCAGCACGCGGGCGAGCGGATCCTCGTGATCGGTCAGTACCTCGATCAGCTCCGATCGATCGCCAAGGAGCTCGACGCTCCCCTGCTGACGGGGCGTACCGCCAACGCCGAGCGTGAGCGGCTCTATTCGGCCTTCCGTGAGGGCGATGTTGAGCTGCTCGTCCTGTCGAAGGTCGGCAACTTCGCGGTGGACCTGCCCGACGCATCGGTGGCGATCCAGGTCTCGGGCACCTTTGGCTCACGGCAGGAGGAGGCCCAGCGCCTCGGCCGGGTGCTCAGGCCGAAGTCCGATGGGAGCGGAGCCACCTTCTACTCCGTGGTGACGCTCGGCTCCCGCGACCAGGAGTTCTCCGAGAAGCGGCAGCTGTTTCTCACGGAGCAGGGCTACTCGTACGAAATTGTCCACGCTCAGAGCGCGGACCCCGCAGGGACGGTCTCTGGCGCCGAACCTGGCGGGTCATCGACCCAAGCCAACCTTCCCGAGGGCGACGCAGAGTGACACCGCGATCTCCTGAACCCAATTCCTCAGGCGTCCGCAAGCGCACCGTGCGCGGCGGCAAGTCGGCGTCCTCGAAGGTCGCCACGCGCAAGGCCTCTCGTGGCGATCTCTCCCTCGCCTCAGCGCTCAAGCGGCTCAAGAAGGCGCAGCTGACCGAGCCCTTCCGGTTCTGGTCTGACTCCGGAGCGGCCGAGATGCCCGCCAAGGTCGGAGAGCTCCGTGGCGCCTTGGAGGCCTGGATGAGCGAGCCCGAGCGGGCGGTGGAGCGCAAGCAGACCCTCGACGACGATCAACAGGCTGTCCTCGAGGCGCTGCTCCTCGCGCCCCGGCACCGGGTCGACCGCAAGACGGTGCTCTCCATGCTCGGTCAGACGTCCGAGGCCGAGGTACTCGGGGCGCTCGAGCGCGTGGCCCTGGTCTTCCGCGAGGGGGACGGCGACGAGGAGCAGTTCGCCCTCCCCGGGGAGCTCGCCGACGCGCTGCTGCTGCAGGAGATCGCGGAGAAGTCACGGGCGAACGCCGTGATGATCACCCTCAAGGGACACCTGGATGAGCGCTACGCGGGGCCGGAGGTGGAGCGCCCCATGTCCCCGTCCCGGCTCCGGGAGATGTTCAAGATGTACGCGAACGAGCCGGCCTCGGTCGCGAGGGTCGAGCGGCTACCTGAGGGTCTTCGCGACCTCGTTGGCCAGACCGTGCTGGAGTTCGGCGGCCTCCTCCCGCGACGCTTCTTCGAGCGCATGGAGACGGAGCTGCCCCATTGGAACCAGCGCCGCTGGGGGAAGATCCTCGAGGAGTCCCTGGTCGGCACGGCACAGCGGCTGGAGCTCGAGCGCTACGGGATTCAGCATGAGGACGACACGCTGATCGTGTTCAACGAGGTCACCCTCGCGTGGTTCAAGCGCGTGGCGGTGCCCTCGGACCCGGACGCTCCCCACGACGAGGCGGCCCTCGGCGTGGATCTGATGGCGAACATCTCGCGCTTCCTCGCCTACATCATTGACCACGCGGTGCGCTTCACCGTGAAGGGCGAGATCTTCAAGACGACCGAGAAGCGGATTCTCACCGAGCTGATCCCGAACCCGGGCCGCGAGCTGGAGCGTGCCGAGGTCCTCCAGTTCATCTTCCGCTTCTCCCGCGCCGCGGGGCTGATCGAGGTGACGGGGGAGCGCACGTTCAAGCTCACCGCCGCCGGCCGGGATTGGGAGTCCCAGGATCTGGATGACAAGCTCGCCGGGCTCTTCGAGCACGTCACCTTCGAGCTCGATGAGGCCCATGAGTCGGTCCACCACCCGGCCATGCGGAGGATCCTCGCGACCCTCATGAAGCGCCTCGAGGTCGGGGTCTGGTACGACGTGATGTACCTGCCCTTCCTCGCCCGGAACGCCTACCTCTCCCAGCTCGACGTGCTGGAGGTGGACGAGATGATCGCGGCGCGTGGCGCGGCCGGCGCGGGGGCCACGGAGGACCTCCAGCGGCTGGCCTGGAACCTCGTGGGGTGGGTGCGGAAGCGCCTCTACCTGCTCGGGCTGGTGGATCTGGGATACGACGACAAGGGGCACCCCGTCGCCATGCGGCTGACCCGAACGGGGGCGCGCGTCCTCGGGATCGACACCCCGGAGGAGGAGGACACCTTCGGCATCGGTCGCCTCGTGGTCACTCCGGACTTCGAGGTCGTGCTGTTCTCTGACGGTGACGACGCCGTCCTGACCCACGATCTGGATCGCTTCGCGGACCGGACCAAGGACGGGGCGCTGCGGCAGTTCCGAATCAGCGACAAGAGCGTCCACCGGGGCCTCGTCGAGGGCATGACCCTCAACAAGATGCGCGAGGTCCTGACCATGAACGCGCGAACCCCGGTCCCCCGCAACGTGCTCCAGTCCATCCGGGATTGGGCCACCAAGTCGGGGCTCCTGCTCCTCGGTCCGGACCACGTGATTCGCGCCCAGGACTCAACCATTCTCGCCCGGTTCGCGAGGGACGCGGGCGTGCGCCCGTTCATCAAGGGCAAGCTCGACGGGAACGCCCTGCAGCTCAAGGCGAAGACCAGCCTCGCGAGATATCGGACCCTCTTCCGTGACCTCGGCTACCTGATTGAGCTGGAGGACTGATGGGACGGCGGCTGCCCCCGAGCCTCCTGGTGCTCTCTCCGGGCCGCCTCGCCCGTGGAGGCGCCGGGGGCGCGGCGTGCGAGGCGCTCGGGCGCTTCCCAGCGCTCGTCCGCGAGGCGCTCGAGGGCGGCGCCGGCGGCCTGCTGCTCCGGGAGCCGGCGCTTGAGGATGGTGCCTATCTCACCCTGGCCCTGGAGCTGCGAGCGCTGATGGACCGGGAGGCGCCGGGGTGCTGGCTCGGCGTGCACGACCGCGTTCACCTCGCGGCCGCGTCGGGGGCCGACGCCGTCCATCTGGCCGGGCACTCCCTCTCCCCTGGGGCGGCCCGCGAGGTGGTGGGGGACCGCCTGGCGATCGGCGTCTCCACCCACGACGGAGACGGTGACGCGCGCTGGGCTGGCGCGGACTTCGCCCTCCACGCGCCGGTATTTCCGCCCACCTCAAAGCACGGCGGGGCGCCGACCCTCGGCCCCGAAGGCCTCGAGTCCTTCTGCGCTGCTTGCCCCCTCCCGGTCTGGGCGCTCGGGGGCATCGGCCCCGAGGTCATGCCCGCCTTGCGCGGGACGGGCGCCGTCGGGGCTGCAGCGATCGGGGCGGTCTGGGGCCAGGGCTCGGCCGCCTCGACCCGTGGCCTGCGTGGTCGGGTCAAGGACCTTGTGGCGGCGGGACACGCGGCCTTCCCTTCCGGGGCGGAGGGCCTTCAATGACGCTCCAGCGACGCTTACTGACGCGCTTCCGTCGGTGGACCATGCTGCTCGCTCTCACCGGAGCGGCCTATCTCGGCCTCCGGTTCGATCTGGTCACCCTCCCGCCGGACGGGTGCAGCCCGGTGAAGAGGTTCGAGGCGGGGGACCGACTGGTGATTGATCGCCACCCAGGAGAGGTCGGCCCCGGGGACGCTGTGCTGGTCCGGGCCGGCGACGGAAGGCTCCACCTGGTGGTCGTCGAGGCGGCCCGCGAGGACGACGGTCGGCTCTGGTGTAGCGCCGACTGTGAGCGCTGCGACGCCCTGGATTCCTCCACGGTGGGTTGGATGGAGAGCGGCGCGGTCGCTGGCCGGGTCCTGTTGGCGTGGGTGTACTGATGGCCTGGAGCGAGGACGTTCTGCATCGCTGGCTCGCAGGGCTCCATTGGCCCCGCGGGTTGGCGGGGTCACGGGGCCATGACGCCGCCGTCCTCCACGACCTCGGCGGGAGGCCCGTGATCTGTGTGGATCAATGCATCGAGGGGGTGCACTTCACGGCGGAGACGGACCGGCGCGCAGCTGGCGCCAAGGCCGTCCTTCGGGCCCTCTCCGACCTGGCCGCCACGGCCTCGACGCCGAGGGCCGTCACCCTCGCGGTGCGCGCTCCGGAGAGCTGGAGCGAGGGGGAGCTCGAGGCCGTCATCCTTGGAGCGCGGCAGGCCGCGGTCGACCACGGAGCGGAGCTGGTGGCCGGTGACCTGTCGATGGCCCCGGGGGCCGCGGGGCTGTCGGTCACGGCCCTCGGCACTCTGGAGGGAAGCGGGGTCCCCGTCGGGAGGGACCGGGCGCAGCCAGGGCAGCAGGTGTGGCTCACGGGGCCCGTGGGGGGGAGCCTCAACTCGGGGCGGCACCTGCGCATCGCCCCGCGCCTCGCGGCGGGGCGCGCCCTCGCCCGGGCAGGGGCCACGGCGATGATGGACGTGAGCGATGGCCTCGCCCTGGACCTGTTCCGGCTGGCCCGGGCCTCCGGTGTGGCGATCGAGCTGGATGCGGATGCGATCCCTGTGCACCCGGACGCGGAGGGGGGTCCTGGTCTGGCGGCTGGGAGCGCCCTGTTCCACGCCCTTCACGACGGGGAGGACCACGAGCTGCTGGCGTGCTTGCCGGCGACGGGCTCGGGCCGTGCCCTGGACCTGCCCGGCGGCGTGATCGGCACGGTGACGGAGGGGGCGGGCCTCTGGGTGAGCTCGGCCGGGGTCCGCTTCGAGTGGCGTCCTGGGAGTGGAGGCTGGATCCATGGTGGAGGTCCGACGGCCTGAAGGTCAGGATGGTCCCATGGAGCGCCGCTTCAGGAGCCTCTCCGCGGAGGCCACGGAGGAGATCGGAAGTCTGCTCGGAGAGCGGCTCTGGGGCGGCGTGGTCCTGACCTTGGACGGCGACCTCGGTGCAGGCAAGACCACCTTCGTCCGCGGGCTGGCCCGCGGGCTCGGGATCGAGGACGGCGTCGCGAGCCCTACGTACACCCTGATGCAACAGCATGACGGGGGGCGGCTCCCCCTGTTCCACTTCGACGCCTGGATGGAGGGGCGTGAGAAGGCGCTGCTCGCTGACGGGGCGGACGAGTTCCTGGGGCAGGACGGGGTGTCTGTGGTCGAGTGGGCCGGCAGGGTCGAGGGCTGGCTCCCCGGCCCGAGGCTGGCGGTGGAGCTGAGACACGAGACCCCGGAGACCCGCTGGGTCATCCTGCGGACGGCGGGAACCGAGGGGGCATCGGGGGATGCGGCGGGGCGCATCGACGGGCTCCTGGAGTCCCTCCCGGCCCCGGAGGGGGTCTCGGAGGCATCCGAGCCCCCTGGGTGGTCCGGACCGGGGGAATCCGGGGATCGGTCTGAACCCTCCGCGCGCGGGCGCGTTGAGGGGCCGTGAAGGACTCCTGGGACGGCACGCAGGACCCTCTCGCTGCCCTCAGGGCCGGGAGGCCCGCCCCCTTCGAGGACTTCGTTCGTTCCGAGACCCGCACCTTCCTGGCCTATTTCGTCCGCCTCGGCGCCACCCGGTCCGAGGCGGAGGATCTCGCCCAGGAGACCTTCCTGAAGTTGTTCCGCTCCGCCGCAGCCTCATCCGCGACGTCCTACGACGTGCGCGGGCAGTTCGCTGGCTACGCCTTCCGCGTGGCCCGCAACGTGTGGATTGATCGGCTGCGCCGGACCCGGGGTGCCGGTTCGGGGCCCATGGGGGATGTGACCGAGACCCAGGCCGCGGTGGACCACCGCCTGGATCGTTCGACCTCCTCCCCCGACGAGGGCCTGGTGCGCCGCGAGAGCGCTGAGGTGGTGCGAGAGGCGGTGGCCTCGCTCTCGGAGGGCCACCGGGTGGTCTTCGAGCTGGCGGTAGTGGAGGAGCTCCCCTACGCGGCGATCGCGGAGGCCCTGGAGATCCCGCTCGGGACCGTGAAGTCTCGCATGCACAGCGCCGTCGCGCGGGTGCGCGGCGCTCTTGAGGAGCGCGAGCGGGTGGAATCGGCGGTCCGTGATCGTCAGGGCAAGTCCGGCGGAGGCATGCAGGCATGAGCGCAGGCGACCACCCGAATCAGGGGAGCGAGGGGCTCGACCGGTCAAAGATCGACCGGGTCTTCGACGCCTGCGCAGTCCCGGGCGACGGCGGCGACGCGGCCGAGGTGGCTGGTCTGGACGAACTCCAGGGGCTGAGGGAGCTCTGCGTTCGCGCACTCCGCGAGGAGCCGCCTGCGGAGGCGCAGCTCCAGGCCAGGCGGGTGGCACAGCGTGTGCTCAAGCGCACCACAAGGGAAGACCTGGGTCGTCGGGGGGACCTGGGTGTGGTTCTCGAGTTCATCGGCGACCGGCTGAGAGATTCCATGCTCTTGCGGGTGGCGGTTGCGGCGCTGGTCGTCCAGGTGACCATCGTCCCGATCGTCGCGTGGCACCTGTTGACCGAGCCCACACGGGGTGGGGTGCGGTTCGTTCTGGAGCCCGCTCCGGAGGAGGGCATCTTCGACGAGGTCCCCGCCGAGGAGGAGCCCCTGAGCGTGGTGGGCGGCTCCAGGTGGTGGGAGCTCGACGGAGCCGATGCCTGGCTGCAGGTGGACGCAGACTTCGAGGGCGCCGAGGCGCGCCTGGCGCAGGTGCGGGAGGCCCTCGAGGGCCAGTCCCTCGACCCGATCACGGGGACAGGGCGCGCGCTCCAGGGGTTGACGGGTCTCGGGGGCTCGGGGACCGCCTCGGCCGCGGGCGAGCTGGCCACGGAGCCGGGCGCTCTGGTCTACCCGATCGAGCTCATTCTGGTCGCCGAGCACCTCCTGAACGAGGTTCAGCGCGGCGGCGCCTGGGAGGGCCTCGCCGAGGCGCTGGATCGAGTCGGGCAGACGCTGACCCTCGCGCATGCCGCGGTGGACAGCTCCCCAGCGGGACCCCTCGCGGTCCTGGCTTCGCGCACCCTGGCCCGCGCCCTCGCGCTCGGGCTGGTGGCCCCAGCCCCAGAGCCCGGGCTCGCGATCCCTGGACCCGAGGAGTGGCTGCTCCTCATCGGGGAGGAGGCGAGCCGAGTGGCACCGGACGATGGCTTTGTGCGCGCGTGGCGCCGGGCCGTTCGAGAACTGTAGGCCCTTGCTGAATGCGAACTGGCGTCTCCCCTGACGCCTCCCGAGCGCTCAGGGCTTATCTTCTGCGCAGATGATGCCCACCAGACAACGATGCCTCGGCCTGCTGGCCGCCGCGCTGGTCGGGGCGGCACCGGCGGTGCCCTCGCCCGGTCTCTTCCAGGAACGGTCGTCCGTGGACGGGGGCGCGGCCGAGGGGGAGGCGGTAGCCCCGGGCTCGGCCCAAGGGTCGCTCGGTGGTGTCCCCGCCGACTCGCGGCCCCTCTCACTCGAGGACGTGCTGGCCCTCGGGCTTTCGAACAACCTCGGCCTCGAGCGCGCCGAGGTTGAAGCGGAGGTCGCGCGCTTCGAGGCGCTCTCGACCTGGGGCGCGTTCGACTGGGTGTTCGACATGAACGGGCAGTTCTCCGACTCGGACTCGGTCGGTAGCAGCGCGCTGTTCGGCGGCGACGTCGTCTCCTCCCAGGACTCCCAGGTCAACCTCGACCTCACGCGCCCCCTCAACACCGGCGGGTCGTTCGGCTTCCACTTCGACTCAGGCCTGAATGTCACGGACAACTCCTTCGCCAACGCTCCGGAGCAGTACCGCAGCAACCTCAGCGTGAGCTATGTCCAGCCGCTCTTGCGTGGGGCGGGTGAGGAGTACGCCACCTCCAATCAGCGCGAGGCGGAGATCGTGGAGCGCCGCCGCCGCGAGGAGCGCCGGCAGGCCCGTCAGCTCCTGATCCACGACGTGGAGGTCGCCTACTGGGAGCTCGTGGCCGCCAGGCAGCAGCTCGAGGTCGCCGAGGCTGCCCTCGAGCTCGGGACGGAGCAGGTGCAGCGCGAAGAGGCGCGTCTGCGGGCAGGGGATGGCACGGAGGTTGATGTACTCCAGGCCCAGACCGAGGTGGCAACCCGGACCGAGACCTTGCTCCAGACCCAGAACAACCTCTCACAGCGCGGAGACGATCTGAAGCGTTTGATCGTCCGGGACGAGACCTCGTCCCTCTGGGGCGAGCGCCTGGATGCGACGACGCCGCTGCCGGAGGCGTCCCCCGACGACCTCTCCTTGCCGGACTGGCAGGACGCCTTCCAGGTGGCCCTGGGCAAGCGGCCGGACCTGCGGACCTCCCGGCTGGACGTCGATGCGGCGAGGATTCGGCTGGTCAGGGCGCAATCAGAGCGGCTCTACGGGCTGGATCTGCGCCTGGACGCCTCCTCGGGCTCCTTCAACGAGGACTTCACGGACGCTCTCACCGAGGCGCTCGAGTTCGACTATCCCCGGTACGCCGCGCGGCTGGACTACAACATGCCGTTGCAGAACCGCACAGCGTCCAACTCGGAGCGAGCCGCCAGGGAGCGTGTTCGCGGGAGTCAGATCTCCCTGGAGGAGGCCGAGGTCAACGCTCTGGCGGAGATCCGGGGCGCCCTGCGTGATGTGCGCTATCGAGCTCAGGCGGTCCGCGCCTCGGAGCAGAGCTTCGCGCTGGCCAAGCGTCAGCTCGAAGCGGAGCAGCAGCGCTTCGAGGCCGACCTGACCACCACGTTCGAGGTGCTGCAGTTCCAGCAGACGCTGATCGAGGCGGCGTCCAACCGAAGCGCTGCGCGGGCTGAGTACGCCAAGAGCCTGGTGGCGCTGGACCGCGCCCGCGGAACCCTGGGTGAGGAGACGGACATGCTCCGGCGGCAGGTGGGGGTCGATGCATCCGCGGCCAGGTAGCCACCGCGGCCCCGCCGGGCCGCGGTCGGGGCGGGCCGGATGGATCGCGGCGCTGCTGCTGGTGGGCGTGATCGCCTTCTTCGCGTGGCGTGGCTCGGAGCGCCCCGTGGAGCCTGGCGGGTGGAGCCTCGAGGAGCAGTACGAGGCGGATGACCGGATCGCACCGCTGCTCGTGGGCTGTGCCTTCGGCGCGCCCTTCGAGGCGGACACCAGTAATCTGGCCGAGGTGCTGGCCTCGAAGCTCGACTCGGGCGCTCAACTCGAGCCCCTCCGGCGTGCCAAGGTCGCGCTCGCTGGCCTCGGGGCTTCGGCCCAGGAGCCCTTGATGCGGCTCTTCCAGTCGGCCTCCAGGGATCAGTGGCGTGGGGGCGTCGCGCGAAACGTGCTCGCGGTCTGCGCCCTTGCTGAGGAGGGCTGGGGGATCCCCATCGCCCTCGAGGCGCTGCGGAGTCCCTCGGAGTCCATGCGCGGAGATGCCGTGCTCGTGCTCCTGAAGCACCCCTCTCCTGAGCTCTACGACCCGCTGGCGGCTTCGCTCGCGGGATTTCGGCTGCAGGTGCACGTGGACCGCGTGTTGGCGGCGATGGCGGCCTGTGACCTGGACCGCTTCACCCAGCAGCTCCCCGGCTGGCTCGGCCGGGCGGAGCGGGTGGGAGACTACATCGAGTCCACCGTGGTGGACGCCGCCGCGCCGCTGGTCGCCGAGGTTCGTGACCCGGAGCTCGCAGAGTCGCTCCTCCGGCTCAGCGAGGAGACCGACGGGCTCCTCCTGCGTCACGAGGCGTACCTGCTCGCACCCGCTGCCAGGCTGGGTCTCGGGGACGCTCGGCAGCGGCTGATGGATCTGCTGGCCCACGAGCAGCGGATGCCGAGGCACCACGCGGCGATCGCGCTGGAGCGTGCGGGCCTCGTGGATGACACCTATGTGCTCGCGGCCACAGCCGAGGACGCAGGCGAGAGGTCCCAGACGCTCGAGCGAATCCTCGAGGCGGACAAGGCCGCGACGGGGCGCAGCGAGGAGCAGCGCGCCGACGTGATCCAGTGGGCCCAGCGGGCCCTCCTGGACGAGGAGGCGATGGTCCGCGAGACGGCCCTCAAGGGCCTGTTGGCCCGCCGAGACGAGGAGGGCCGCGCCCACCTCATGGGCCTCCTGAAGGGCTCGTTGACCGAGCGTGGCCTCGGGATGCGCGCGCTCCGCGGTCAACTTGAGGGATGGCCGGAGGCCTCGGATCAGGCTCGTAACATCCTCGCGTCGACCTACGAGGTAGAGCTCGCAGGGGCCCGGCGCGGTGAGGTGCTGACGTCCACCCTCCAGGCCATGGGGGCCGTCCCAGGGCGCGAGAGCGGCGAGTTCCTGCTCCGCGCGGGTGACCTCGTGGGGGAGAATCCGATCCGCGGCGTGACCGGCTTCCGTTGGTGCGTGGGTCAGGCCTTCAACGCTGGCCCGGACTCCAGGGAGGCGCTGCGTGATCGGCTCCTGGTGGAGCCGGACGCGTCCAAGCGGCTCGACCTGATCTCGTTCATCTGGCAGGACATGGAGGAGGCCTCCCTACGGGCGCTGGTGGATGTCCTCGACGACGCTTCCCTCTCACCCTACGAGCGGCTCTACGCCGCCGACCGCGCCGTCCGCATGGGCCACGCTGAGCTGCTCTTGCCCACCATGAAGCGGGTCTACCGCTCGGAGTCGGATCGGGTCCTGCGAAAGGGCCTCCACTGCCTGCTCTGGGTCTGGTTCGGTCCGCCCCTCTCGTGAGGGTGCACCCGAAGGCAGGTGGTGGGTCCGGGGCAGCCGGGCGCTAGACTGCGAGGAATGTCTCCCCTCCGCACTGTGCTCCCGCTGGCGCTCTTCAGCCTGGCGGCCTCCTGCTCCGAGGATCCCGTTCCGGTGGACCCGGGGGCGGAATCCGGGGCGCAGGGGCGAGCTCCTGCGGCGCCCTCACCCGCCGCCGGCGCGCCAGGCGCAGCGCAGGTCATTCGTGCCCAGGGCCCCGCGCGCCGACCGGACTTCGACGCGCTCGCGGCCACCATCGACCCGGGCTTGCCGGGTGCGCCGTGGCCGGGCGAATTCCTGGCCGAGTCAGCGGAGCGGCTGCTTCTGCAGGTGGCCCGTCATCTGGCGGAGGGCGGCGACCCCGCGGCCCTGCGTCATGTGGTCACCAGGGATCTGGCGGGGACGGTCCCGGAAGAGGAGGGCCGGACTCTGACCCTCGAGGGACCGCAGCTCCTCGCGTGGCTGCAAGGTCGCCTCCAGGTACCGGCGCAAGGCGGCAGCCCTGTGGTCTCCGCGACGGTCCTGGAGGTCGTCGCGCCGATCTCCGGGGCCGGCGATGAGCCGTTCGGACGGACCCGCGTGCACCTCCGCGTGGGGACCGACCCACAGGGACCGGCCGTGGCCCGCAGGGAGCAGCGGGACGTGTTCATGGAGGTTCGCTGGCGGCTGGGGAAGCGGGCCAGGATGGCCTCCATCGCCGTGGAGCGGGCCACGGTTGTGGCCCTCGCTCCACCCTTCCGCGATGTGACGCACTCGGTCCTTGCGGGTGCCCTCACGGCGGGGATCTCCGGCGGCGCCAACCTCGGACTCGGGGCGCTGCAGGCCGCGGGTCGGACGGACGCGATGGAGCCGGTGGCCGATATCCTGACGGCCATGCACGGCGTGGCTGTGGGCGACCTGGACGGGGACGGATGGGATGACCTGGTGGTTGCCAGGGCGCCTGGTCAGCCGAACCAGGTCTGGATGAACGATGGGGGGACGTTTCGGGAGGAGGCGAGCGCGCGGGGCCTCGATTGGCTCGAGGGGTGCGGGGGTGTCCTGGTCGTCGACCTGGACGGCGACGGGGCCCGGGACGTGGCCATGGGGGTTGGGCCCGACGTGGTCGTCGCGTGGAACGATGGAGCAGGCGTCTTCACCAGCCGGACGATCCTGCCCCGGGCGGGGGAGGCGCGCGTCTACTCGATCTCAGCTGCTGACGTGGACCAGGATGGGGACCTGGACCTCTACGACACGCGATACTTCAAGGCAGAGGGTGAGGGGCCGGCGGCGCCGACCCCGTACCACGACGCCGTGAACGGCGCGCCGAACGTCTTCTGGCGCAACCGAGCCGCCGACCTGGGAGGGGCGAGGCCACGGACCTTCGAGTCGGACACCCGGGCGGCGGGCCTCGACGTGGAGAACGACCGCTTCAGCATGGTGTCGGTCTTCGACGACTTCGACGGCGACGGGGACCTCGACCTCTACGTGGCCAATGACTTTGGCCGGAACAACCTCTACCTCGCGGAGGCGGGGCGATTTCGCGCCGCGCCCGCCGGGCCGCTCACGGACAAGGCCGCGGGAATGGGCCTTAGCCTCGGCGATGCGGACCTGGATGGGACGCGGGACATGGTGGTGAGCAACATGTTCTCCGCGGCGGGTGGGCGCGTGACCCGGGACCCCCGTTTCCTCCCAGGGGTCCCCGAGGGGGTGCGCGCTGAGTTCATCCGTCACGCCCGTGGCAACTCGATCTTCCGAGGCGTGGAAGGCGGCGGCTTCGAGGACCTGACGGACATGACCGGGGCCGCGCCGGGCGGGTGGGCCTGGGGCTCCCGCTTCGTCGACTGGAACCGGGACGGGTTGGCGGACATCGTCGTCCCCAACGGCTTCCTGAGCGGCCGCAAGGGCCCTGACCTGGAGAGCTTCTTCTGGCGGCGGGTCGTGGGTTCGACGCCTCTCACCCCGGATGCGGACCCCGCCCGACTGGATGCCTACCTCGCAGCCTGGTCCGTGATCTCCCACCTCTCCCAGTTCGGCCGGCAGGACTGGAACGCTCGGGAGCGGACCTTCGCCTACCTGAACCGGGGCGGGCTTGAGTTCACGGACGTCTCCCTCGCCAGCGGGCTAGGGGTCCCCGACGACGGGCGCTCCCTTGCGGTGGGTGATCTGGACCGTGACGGTCGGCTGGACCTGGTCTTTCGCA
>Ga0055584_100001801_pt1 | contig 21051 bp, 17 predicted proteins | sample OSDHelmetaG_FD_58716 | JGI IMG/M metagenome (GOLD analysis project Ga0055584, IMG submission 58716) | Pelagic marine sediment microbial communities from the LTER site Helgoland, North Sea, for post-phytoplankton bloom and carbon turnover... | ecosystem: Environmental > Aquatic > Marine >...
CCCTTTTGAGTCGCCTCAACAGCTCCTCGGTTTTACCAGAAAACATAGATCCAGTAATTACCTCTATCCACCCGTGGCGTTTATTTTTATCAATTCTGTTCTCCAGAAACATCTTGTGACAATAATAATATGTAAGAAAATATAATATATTTGACTGAATTGTAACATTTCAATCACTACCTTTGCAAAGGTAAAGAAAAAAGATTGTTAATAAGTCACTATGGAAAAGGAAGCACTTCTTACGATCATCCTGCAAGACATCAAAGAGTTAGAAACTCTGGTTACAACATTTAAGGATAAGGGTCATATACCGGATGTATTTATACAATTATCTCAGAATAAGGCTAAGGGGATATTGGATGAAATTCAACTTTTGTCATCTATAAAAGACTCTGTAGAAACAAACTCTCAAAACAATGCTGTTTCAAATATATCAATATCTGAAATTATTAATAATAATGAACCAGATAAAACAGAAATTAGCTCTGAGACAGTAATAAATAAGCCCAACCAAACAATTAACACACCCTCTTCTAAAAAAAGGGAAGAAGAAATAAAGCCGGAAAAACCATCCAAAACTATAGAAGAATCAGAAAAATCTTCTAAAAATGGAAAAAAACCAATAATCATAGGCGACTTATTGGGTAAAGATAAACCATCATACAACGAAAGACTTGCAAGTAAGCAGGATACAACCAGTCCTAAATCTTATCCTCCAATCAATGATTTAAGAAAAGCTATAGGGATAAACGATCGTTTCTATTTTCAACGTGAATTATTTAACGGAAAATCAGAACTTTTAAGTAAGACTATTGAACAACTTAATTGTATGGATAATTTAGATTCTGCTTTAAATTTTATTTCATCAAATTTCAGTTGGGATACAAACAATGAGGCTGCAACTGCTTTCATTACCTTAATTAAACGACGCTTCATAAAACAATAAACCCTAAATATGGGCAAACTAATATTGGTGCCAACACCTATAGGCAACCTTGAAGATATAACCCTAAGAGCCTTACGTATTTTACGTGAGGCCGATTTCATACTGGCTGAAGATACAAGAAATACCGGATTTCTTTTAAAACATTATGAAATTGAAACGCGAATGGTATCTCACCACAAATTCAATGAGCATGCTACCGTTGAAAAAATAGCACTACGCATTCTCTCTGGTGAAACTGCTGCGATGGTAACAGATGCCGGGACTCCGGCAATATCAGACCCGGGCTATCTACTTGTTAATCACTGCATAAAAGCAGGCATCACAATAGAATGTTTACCGGGGGCCTCAGCTTTAATACCTGCAATAGCCTTAGCAGGACTACCAAATGACAGGTTTTGTTTTGAAGGTTTCTTACCTCAAAAAAAAGGTAGACAAAAAAAATTTCTATCTCTTCAAGAAGAATCCAGAACCATGATTTTTTATGAGTCGCCACATCGAATAGTAAAAACATTGAAACAATGTGCCGATTTTTTCTCACCCGTGAGAAAAGCTGCGGTTTGCCGGGAACTAAGTAAATTGCACGAAGAAATACGTAGAGGTACAGTAGAAGAATTAGCTAATTGGTACACCGAAAATCCTCCCAAAGGAGAAATAGTTTTAGTTGTAGAAGGCAAAAAAGATTCCTAACTTTCACAATCCAATGCTAGAATTAAAATTGAATTTACCCCAAATATTCAATGCTAGTGACCAAAAGATATATTAATTAGTCACAATTTAAAATTATGGTGAAATGAAAAAATTAGTGATTTTACTATTATTACCCTTATTATGGCAGTGTAATATGGGTCCTTCAAAATCAGAATTGCGTCAAATGAACGATTCTCTTTTAATGGAAACCGCTCAAAAAGAAATTCAATTAAACCAGTTTGTCGAAACTATGGGAGAAATTGAAGAAAATATTCGTCTAATAAAAGAAAAAGAAGAAATTATTTCTTTTCAGGCTGAATCAGGTGATACTCAAGGTAGCGCAGGGGAACAGATTAATAATGATATTAAAATGATCTATGATCTTATGCTGCAAAATAAGGAGCGCATAAAATACCTCGAAAAGCAAATGAAAAACACAGGAGTAGATAACTCCAAATTAGAGAAATTAATTGCAGGTCTTAATCAACAGTTACAAAACAAAACTGAAGAAATACTTGAGTTACGCAATGAACTTGAACAAAGAGATGTTCATATAAGTCATTTATCTGACGAACTCTTTGATCTTAATTATGAAATGGACTCAATAAAGAAAGTGACAGAAGCTACTCGAAGTCAACTAGATATGACTAATGACGAATTCAACACTGCATGGTTTGCAATAGGAACAAAAAATGAATTAAAAGATAAAAACATTCTTACAAGAGATGGATTCCTTTTCTTTGGCAATACCCAGTTACTTAAAGAAGAATTTGACAAACAATACTTTAAACAAATTGATATAAGAGAAATAAAAGAGTTCTCACTATATTCAAATAAAGTCGATATTTTAACATCTCACCCTTCGGAATCATATGAAATTACTACGGGTGATGATAATATGAAGATTTTGGTTATAACCGACAGTCACCAATTTTGGAGTATTTCTAAATATTTAGTAGTACAGGTAAATTAAAAAACTCTTACACAACTGCGAGTTTAATTGTTTGCTATATTATTTGCACACACTTAAACTCGCGGTTTTTTCTTTTAAAACAGATTTAATCAAATGCGTAAATATAAACACCTCTTTTTTGATCTTGATCATACACTATGGGACTTCACAACTAATGAACAAGAAACTCTAAATGACTTATACAACAAATACAATCTTAAAAATTATTTCACAAACTATAATAAATTCTTTGAAAACTATAAGCCAATAAATGATGACCTCTGGCTTAAATATATGCAGGGACAAATAAAGAAAAAGGATCTAATTGTATATAGATTTCATGTTACTTTTTTGAATGCCGGACTAAATGATATTAACCTTGCAAAAGAATTCGCAAAAGAATTTGTGAGAATAAATTCAGAAAAAAAAGCAGTAATGCCTCATACTTTTGAATTAATGAACTATCTAAAGCCTCATTACAAGATGCACATCATCACTAATGGCTTTGCCGAATCTCAGAAAATTAAACTTGAAAAAAGCGGATTAAGTCAATATTTCGAAAAGCTATTCATTTCTGAACATATTGGCGCACAAAAACCTAAAAAAGCTTTCTTTGAATATGCAATAAAAAGTTGCAATGCCAGAAAAAAAGAGAGTCTTGTTATAGGCGACAGTCTCGAAGCCGATATCAAAGGAGCACAAAACTTTGGTCTAGATCATGTTTTTTATAACCCTAATAAAATTGAATATAGCCAAGAAGTTTTCAAAGAAATATCCTCATTAAAAGAACTAATAGGATGGCTCTAAAAATCAGCATCGCGCTCAAAACTAAGTCCACTGCCAGAATTTGAATTTAAATCGGGGGCAGATGTTAACCCTTCATTCATCTTAGATCCCAGAGTCATAGGAACTGCAGCCTCTGACAAACCATATCCACCACCAAAGTTTTCATCTACTAAATCCTCAAAACGAATAGCTTCCGGACGAAAACGAAGACGAACATCTCCTGTAGCGCCATTCCTATGTTTAGCCACAATGATTTCAGCCAATCCTATCAAACTATTTCCATTTTCATCTTCAGTAATCTTATAATACTCAGGTCTGTGAATAAACAAAACCATATCTGCATCTTGTTCAATAGCACCAGACTCACGCAAATCAGATAACTGAGGACGTTTACCTTCTCCTGTCCTGCTTTCTACTGCACGACTCAACTGAGAAAGAGCTAGAATAGGAATATTAAGCTCCTTGGCAAGTCCTTTTAAAGAGCGAGAAATCATACTAACTTCTTCCTGACGATTACCAGGATTCATACCGCTGGCATTCATTAACTGAAGATAATCAATAATTATAATCTGAATATCATGCTGTTTCTTAAGACGTCGCGCTTTTGCACGCAATTCAAATATTGACAAACCAGCAGTATCATCAATATATAAGGGGGCATCAATTAATGACTTAATTTTGTGATCAAGTTGTTCCCACTCATAAGGTTCTAAGCGACCATTTTTAATTTTATCTGCATTTAGCTCAGTCTCTGAAACAATTAAACGATTTACAAGCTGCACATTAGCCATTTCCAAAGAAAAAACCGCAACTCCCTGCTTATATTTAACCGCCATATTTCGAGCCATGGAAAGTACAAAGGCAGTTTTACCCATAGCTGGACGAGCAGCTATAACAACCATGTCAGATGCCTGCCAGCCAGAGGTTATACGATCCAATTCAGTAAATCCACTTGGCACACCACTTAAACCATCTGTTCTTTGACTAGCCCTCTTAATATTCTCTATAGCCTCAGAAATAACCGGGTTTATCTGTACTGCATCTCGTTTCATACTACCCTGAGATAGCATAAACAAGGAATTTTCAGCCTCTTCAAGCAGATCATTAACATCCTCTGTATCATCAAAGGCTTTGGTTTGAATAACGCCTGAAATACGTATCATTTCACGCTGCAAAAACTTTTGATAAATAATACGTGAATGATATTCAATATGAGCAGCAGAGGCAACCCTTCCAGTAAGTTGAGTTATATAAAAAGCTCCTCCAACTTCATCTAACTTAGCCATTCTACGCAACTCTTCTGTTACAGTAAGAATGTCAACAGGTTGCTCATTACTAAAAAGATTAGTAATGGCTTCATATATATATTGATGCGCCTCTTTATAAAAGCATTCTGATTTTAATATTTCAGAAACATTGACAAAAGCATCCTTTTCTAAAAGCATTGCCCCTAAAACAGCTTCCTCTAACTCCAATGCCTGAGGGGGCATTTTTCCAACCCCTAAATCAATAGGCTCTGCTTTTTTTCGGTTATTATTGTAACGCCGTTCTGCCATTTTGTTTCATATTTTTTTATCGAAATACAAAGGTAACAAAAACTCCCTTCTCTAAAAACCACCTAACTTTACATTCCTTATTTAATGGTACTTCCAACAGCTTATCAACAATGCAATACACATTTTTTAGTAATGATAATCAACTAAGTATAACTTTTATCAACATTTCCACATGCAAACATTATTAACAGTTAAACACAAATTATATAATACTCATCTTATCATAAAACAAGATAATTGCTTTAATTTGCAAAAAACAATTATCAAATGATAGTATTTCCAAATGCAAAAATTAATATAGGCCTTTATATTACCGGCAAAAGAGAAGATGGCTACCACAATATTGAAACCATTTTTCACCCTGTATATGAGTTATACGACATTCTTGAAGTAATAAACAATAACGGAAAAAATGATGAATTCACATGTTCAGGAATAGTAATTGACACCCCCTTACAAAATAATCTTTGCATCAAAGCCCTAGCATTGATGAGACAACATGCTAACATTCCACCTCTGAAAATACATTTACACAAAAAAATTCCTTTTGGCGCAGGACTGGGAGGAGGATCAGCAGATGCTGCTTTTATGCTAAAACTATTAAACGATCAATTTCAACTAAATTTCAGCACAACTCAATTAGAACTAATGGCCTCTAAACTTGGAGCAGATTGTCCTGTTTTTATAAAAAACAAAACAGTACTGGCAAAAGGAATAGGCAACGAATTTTCAGAAATTAATATTTCTTTAAAGAATCTACACCTTCAAATTATTATTCCCAAAATACACGTTCCTACAGCAGATGCTTATAACAATATTAAAGTTAAAACACCAAACTGCTCACTTACCGGTTTAGTAACAAATCCTATTACAGACTGGGAAACAACAATAAATAATGATTTTGAAAAAAGTGTATTTAAAAAATATAAAGAGTTAGCAGAAATTAAAAACAAACTTTACGCCAGTGGTGCAATATACGCATCTATGTCGGGAAGCGGATCTGCTGTTTACGGCCTGTTTTCAAAATCACCAAATATACAATGGAATAACAATTACATGATTCACACAGAACAACTATGATGTTTTTTGTTTGGGAACAGAAAAACAGAAACTAGACCCCTTACCTAATTCACTGACTACTTTCAACTCACCACCATTACGGGAAATAAACTCTTTACACAATTCCAATCCCAAACCTGAACCCTTTTCCCCATCTGTTCCTTTTTGAGTATAACCTCCGGCACTGGATTTAAATATAATAGCCATTTCCTGATCACTCATACCAACACCGTTATCGGCTACACAAATCTCAGCAACATTCCCCCTGTCTTTTGACGTAATAGTAACCAGCCCTCCCTTTTGAGTAAATTTAATAGCATTTATTATCAAATTCCTAAATACAGTACGCATCATATTTACATCTCCATAAACCAATATATTTTTATATCCACCATCATCAAGTTTTATTTCCTTTTTAATCATAGTTTCCCTAACCAGGTCTATATTTTCCCTGACAATTTCATCTAAATAAAAACTACTCGGTTTAAATTGTATTTCATTAGTTTGTGACCGAGCCCAATACAGCAGATTCTCCAATAAGTTAAACACTATAATTGAAGCATCATTAACATAACGAGCGTACGATTTTAACTGTTCTATATTATCATCTTCACCTGCCTCTGCCAACAAAGAGGAAAATCCCATAATAGTATTAAACGGAGAGCGCAAATCATGTGCTATTATTGAAAATAACTTATCCTTGGTCTCTATCAATTTCAATAGTTCTTCATTACTTCCCTTCAAATTTTCAGCCTGGCATTCTAGTTCTTCTGACTGCTCACTTATAAACTTCTGCCTCTCTTCCAACATATGATTAACTCTATCAAGCTCCATGGCACGATCTTTCAATCTCTTATTACTTTTTCTTAATTGTTCTGTTTGACTTTCTACTTTACTTAAAAGTAAGCGCTTTTGCCTTCTTAGGATTGCAGTTCTATATCTATAAAATGCAAAAATGGAAAAAAACAAGAACGCTACCACAGCAAATAAAAACCACACTTTTTGCCACCATGGAGGAAGAATTCTAACCTTTATAGAAATACCTTCCTCATTCCAAACCCCATCATTATTACAGGCTTTAACTCTAAAAATATAATTACCCGGATTCAAATTAGTATATGAAACTGACCCTTTATTTCCCAAAAAAACCCAGTCGTCGTCAAAACCTTGCATTTTACAAGCGTAATTAACGCGACTTTGATCAATAAAATCAAGTGCTACAAATTCAAAAGTGAAAAAGTTCTGATCATAATCTAATTTTATTTCATCCACCAAATTTATCTCCTTCTCCAGTATATGACCATCCCCATAATCATCAATAGTTTCATTAAACAATTTCAACCCTGAAAATCGAATAACAGGAGGGTTCTCATTAAAATACAACTCTTCTGAATTAAAGAAATTTACTCCTTTGCTCCCGGCAAAAAATAATTTATCCTGTCCGTCAAAATAAGAAGCACGTAAATTAAATCCCATTCCTTGTAGGCCATCATCCTCAACAAATAAAAAAAGTTCTTTAGTTGAAATATCTAAACGAAATAACCCACCCATAGTACCAAACCAAATATTTCCGGCCTGGTCTTCTTCGATACTTGTAATATAACTATTACTTGCATCCTTAGTATATTCAACAAAAGTATTTGATGATTCTTCAAAAAAGAAAAGACCATTATTAGTACCTATCCATAATCCATCATTACTATCTTCAAACAAACATAAAACCTGATTTCCTGGTAACAAACTACTACCATCACTATTGGTTAAATAATTAATAAAAGTTGTAGAATCTTTATGTAAACAACTCAACCCATTAACGGTTCCAACCCATAACCTACCCTTACTATCTATAAGTACATCGTGAACCCAATCTGAACCTAATCCAGAATTTCTTTCATTATAATTTTTAAACTCTAGTGTTGATAAATTAAAATAATCCACTCCTCCTCCATGCAATCCCAACCACAAATTTCCGAGTGAATCTTCAGTTATACTACGCACATCATTATGAGTTACAGAAGAAGGCTTAGAACCTTTTGTCCACGATTTAAAAGTAGATGTTTTATCATCGAAAAGATTTAATCCTCCATCATAGGTACCAACCCACATTTGACCTCTACTATCCTTGAAAATTTCCAAAACGCTTCCTCTTCCAAGAGTGTTTTCTTCACCAGCATCTATTGGAGCGTAATAAATCTTTTTATTCGCATCCCACATAAAAACATCTATTCCTCCATCATAATTACCTAACCACAAATTTCCTTTATCATCCTCACATAACGAAGAAATACTGGGATGGGTAGTTTGCCAAAAATGAGTATCAGAAGTATTATATGTTTTAAATCCGCGAGTAACATTACTTACATAAACACCCTCTCCATTATGGAAGGTATATAAATTACCTTGCCTATCTTGAAAAACACCTTTCAAATTAGGAGCAAGAGAGCCAGGTTCTTTAGAATCAAAATAATATAACATGAAACTATCTTTTTCAGCTATATAATGCTTTAAACCACTATAATCACAAGCCCACAAATGATCATCATTATCGGTATAAAGATCAAAAAAATGCCTCTCTGCAGATCCTTTAAAATAAAGCTTAACTTCTTGATTATTAATATCTAACCGAGCAAGACCGTCAGACTCAATTGCAATCCAGATATAGCCTTCAGCACTCTGAATATCCATGACATCAAAATCTGCCTGATTGCAATTAAATTCATTAGCATAGTGTCGATAATTAGACAAATTTTCTATATTCTGATAATAACTAACTCCTCCTCCATCATAATGACCTATCCACCAACCTCCTTTATTATCAATTAACAAACTGGTAATTACTCCAAAAGGAGACGACAAAACAGGTATAAACAAAGAAGAATCCTCATCAAATCTATAAATAGTTTCTCTGGAACCCACAATTAATTGTCCCTCATCATCAACCTGCATAAACTCTATCTGGGTACTTAATAAACCCCTAGGATAATTATAACTAGCTACAATATCAAAAATATCTTCTTCAGGATTATAAACAGCTACCCCATACATAGTGGAAAGCCAAACCCTATTATAGGAATCAACAACCAAATTATCAATTTGATTTCCTATAGGTCCCAACTGAGTACTTCCACGAAATTCTTTATAAACCTTAATATTTTGTCCATCAAAACGATTCAAACCATTTTGAGTTCCTATCCAAAGATACCCAAAATCATCTTGCACCATGCAATTTACATAATGACTAGATAATTGAGTAAAACCATTAAGCCTTGAAAACAAAAGATTACTCCCCTGAGTTGCTATCCCAAACAAATAAAATAAAGACAACAACACTAATGTCCTTCCCCATAACCTCACATCAAAGTCTTTTTATAAAAAAATTTATACTCTTTTATACTCCTCTCAATATAAGAATGTTTTAATAAACAGACAAAACTTCATTTAAGTGGGAAAAATATATAAAAAAAAATGCGTCTAAATATTATTAGACGCATTTAAGATTAAGCAATATATATCAAGAATCTAAAACTCTGCATTTTTAGGAGTTCTGGGAAAGGCAATTACGTCTCTTATATTTCCCATACCAGTAACAAATAGCATCAAACGTTCAAAACCTAAACCAAATCCACTGTGAGGAACAGAACCAAATTTCCTGGTATCTAAATACCACCACATTTCTTCTGCAGGTATATTCATTTCAGCCATGCGTCCCAATAACTTATCATAATTTTCTTCACGCTGAGAGCCTCCTATAATTTCACCTATCTGAGGAAACAAAACATCCATAGCCCTGACAGTCTTATTATCTTCATTCAATTTCATATAAAAAGCCTTTATCTCTTTAGGATAATCAGTAAGTATTACAGGCTTTTTAAAATGTTTTTCAACAAGGAAACGCTCGTGCTCACTCTGTAAATCTGCTCCATAACCCTCAATAGGATATTTAAACTGACCCTTTTTGTTAGGCTTAGAATTTTTTAAAATTTCTACTGCCTCAGTATAAGTCAAACGCACAAAATTACTATCCAAGACAAAATGCAATTTTTCAATAAGCTCCATACTCCTATCATCAGCCTTTTTATTTTTCTCTTCGTCCAAAAGGCGCTTACTTAAAAATTCAAGATCATCCTTACAGTTATCAAGAGCATATTTAATTAAGTACTTTAGAAATTCCTCGGCAAGATCTGCATTATCATTTAAGTCATAAAAAGCCATTTCTGGTTCTATCATCCAAAACTCAGCTAAATGACGAGTTGTATTAGAATTTTCAGCCCTGAAAGTTGGTCCGAAAGTATAAATATCAGCCAAGCCCATTGCGGCTAATTCACCTTCTAACTGACCTGAAACAGTCAAATTGGTAGCTTTCCCAAAAAAATCATGACCAAAATCAATTTTACCATCTTCAGTCTTTGGAATATTACCAAGATCGAGAGTTGTAACCTGAAACATTTCACCAGCTCCCTCAGCATCAGAGGCTGTAATTATAGGGGTATGAATATTAACAAACCCTTTAGAGGTAAAGAAATTATGTACTGCAAAAATCATTGCATGTCGTACTCGTGCTACTGCACTAAAGGTATTTGTTCTAAAACGTAAATGAGCCTTTTCACGCAAAAATTCAAGAGAATGTTTCTTAGGTTGCAAGGGATAAGAATTTGCATCACAATCACCTATTATTTCAAGGCTATCAGCTATTATTTCAACATTTTGTCCGGCTCCCTGCGAAGTATTCAATTTACCGGTTACAGCCAAAGAAGCACCCGTAGTAACTCTATGCAACATTTCTTCACCAAAACGCTCAACATCAGCTACAATCTGGAGATTATGAATTATAGAACCGTCATTTAAAGCAATAAAATTAACTTGCTTTGATCCTCTTCGGGTTCTTACCCATCCCTTTACAATATACTCCTGTCCAACAACTCCATGTTGTAAAATATCAGCAATTTTTGTGCGTTGCATATTAAAAATTTAATCAATTAACAATTTGTGAAATGACAATCACTTGTTCCTTCAAACCTTATAAAATACAAAAATAGCGAATTGTTTATTAAATGCAGACAGATTAAAATAAAAATACCTGTATAAACAAAAACGCCCCGAAAGGGGCGTTTTAATTTATTCAACTTCTACCATCAAGTGGCCTTTAGGTATCTTCTGTCCCGCCTCAACGTAAATCTTTTTAATTTTTCCATCGAAAGGCATCAATACCTTATTTAACATCTTCATAGCCTCATGAATTAGAATAACTTCGCCTTCTTTAACCTTAGCTCCCTCCTTCTTCTTTAATTCAATTACAGTCCCCGGAATATGGGATATAATCTCATTAGGATTAGGAATTTTATACGGTTTTCTATTGGCGCACTTAGTTGTAAGTAAAGTCTTGTATTTTCTGGTATCAACCACAAAATCAACCAAGTCCTGTTTTTTATCTTCCATATTTCTACTTATTAAAATGGTGGAATTCCGTGTTTTTTATGTGGCCTATGATCTTCTTTATTAGTAGACACCTCTATTGCATGCAACAACATTTCACGAGTTTCCTCTGGCTCTATAACAGAATCAACATAGCCCTTTGCAGCTGCAACATAAGGATTAGCAAATCTCTCGATATACTCCTTAACCTTAAGTTGACGCATTTTATTAGAATCCTCTGCTTCCTCTATTTCCTTTTTAAAGATAATATTAGCAGCACCTTCCGGTCCCATAACAGCAATTTCAGCAGTTGGCCATGCAAACATAAAGTCGGCCCCAAGGTGACGACTATTCATTGCAATATAACCTCCTCCATATGCCTTGCGCAAAATAACAGTGATCTTTGGAACAGTTGCCTCTGAATAAGCATAAAGCATTTTTGCTCCGTGACGAATCACACCTGCATGTTCCTGGTCAACACCCGGTAAATAACCTGGCATATCTTCAAGAGTAATAATGGGAATATTAAAGGCATCACAATAACGTATAAAGCGGGCAGCCTTATCAGAACTGTCACAATCAAGAACACCAGCCAAAACCAATGGTTGATTAGCAACAAAACCAATGGTTTGTCCGTTCATACGACCAAATCCAATAACAATGTTAGGTGCGAAAAGCTCCATAATTTCAAAGAAATCAGAATCGTCTACTATTGCTTTAATTACATCACGAACATCATATGGCTGTTTTGGATCTGATGGAATGATATCCTCAATTTTACCTTTAAATTTAGGTTCACGAGGAGGGAACACCTTAGCTTTCTGAGTGTTATTCCAAGGAATAAAAGTTATCAACTTTTTTATCTGTTCAAAACACTCAACCTCAGAATTAGCAAAGAAATGAGCATTTCCGGTAATTTCTGAATGCACCTTGGCTCCACCCAATTCTTCCATTGATATTTCTTCACCAAGAACTGTTTTAATAACACCCGGTCCGGTAATAAACATCTTAGAAATCTTATCAACCACAAAAACAAAATCGGTCAACGCAGGAGAATAAACGGCACCACCGGCACAAGGTCCAAGAATTACAGATATCTGAGGTATTACACCTGAGGCAATAGTGTTACGATAAAAAATTTCACCATATCCGGCAAGTGAATTAACACCTTCCTGAATACGTGCTCCACCTGAATCGTTAATACCAATAAGAGGAACTCGCATTTTTAATGCATGATCCATAATTTTAGTGATTTTACGCGCATGCATAAGTCCCAAAGAACCGCCTGCAACAGTAAAATCTTGTGCGAAAACACAAACCGGAGCACCATAGATATTTCCAGTTCCAATAATCACACCATCACCGTGTAACTGCTTTTTGTCCATCCCGAAGTCTCGGGCCTCATGTTCTACAAAAAGATCGAACTCGGTAAAGGATTCATTATCAAGGAGTGCCAAAATGCGAGATCGGGCGGTCATTTTACCCATAGCCATTTGTTTCTCAATGGCTTTCTCACCACCTCCCAACTGAACCTTTTCTCTTCTTTTACGAAGATCAAGGATGTGCTTTTTTAATGACATACTAAATTAGTTTTGGTTAATTTGCTGCCCGCCAAACAATTGCACCAGTTTTAACAGGCAAAATGCAGTACATAATTACAAATTTTAGTAGCAACAGCATACTTTTTATTCAATTAATTTTGAATTAGGCTGACTAAATTACTGTAATTTAATTAAATAAAATTCAATCAGTAAAAAGTATATCAAAAATTATTAGTTTATAAAAACTTAAGATACAAAAGAAAGAGAAAAAGAGCAAAATGCCACTTTTACAATTAAAACTATAAATCTATTTAGGTGCCTTTTTATATAAAAACCCAGCAATGATAGTGAATACAATATTTGGCATCCAAACAGCAAGTAAGGGACTCATATTTCCATTTATCGCAAAGGTAGTAGAAACTGTCATAAACAAGATATAACCAAAACTAAGGGCTATACCCACTCCAATATGCAATCCCATACCTCCCCTTACCTTTCGTGAAGCAAGTGAAAGTCCCATTATTGAAAGTATAAATGATGAAAAAGGAGCAGCTATGCGTCTGTACTTTTCAATTAAAAATTCCTCAACATTACCAACTCCCCTTTGTTGCTGCTCATCTATATATAACTGAAGTTCAGTATTATTCATAGTCTCAAAAAATTTCCTCTCTTCTTTAAAATCGGAAGGCATCATATTTAGTGTAGTATCTAACTGTTCACCTTTAAAAATCACTTGCCTTCCATCATTTTTAAACTCACGTAATTCATAATCTCGTAAAGACCATCCTAATGAAACTGTATCATATACAGCTGAAGAAGCAGTAATTTTTTTCTGTAACATTTTTCCATCAAAAACTTCCAGACTAAAATCATCCCCGACCTCTCTCAATGAAGAATAACGTCTAACATATACAAACACATTGGGTTCTATTTGCATATGAATATTATTCATTCCTGTTTCTCGCTTTTTTTTAATATAAGTGTTTTCAAAATCAAGACGAGTTTTATTAGCCGGGGGAATAATATAGGCACCTAAAAAAAAGGAGAAAGTTCCAATAATAGCAGCCCCTATCATATAGGGTACCATTAAACGTCTAAAACTTATACCACTTGAAAGTATAGCAATTATTTCAGTTTGATAAGCCATTTTTGAAGTAAAGAAAATAACTGCTATAAATACAAAAAGAGGAGTAAAAAGATTGGCAAAATAAGGTATAAAATTAGCATAATAATCAAAAACTATAGCATTTAAAGGTGCTGTATGTTCTAAGAAATCATCAATTTTTTCAGCCATATCAAAAACTACTGATATACTTATAATCAGCATTATAGCAAAAAAAAAGGTTCCTAAAAACTTACCCAGAATATAAAAATCTAACTTTTTCAAACCTCTTTGTTTTATAGTACACACAAATTACAAACGTACATTAAGTTGCTTTACCATTTTTTGCTTCCAATCAAAAAACGTACCCTCCATAATTTGATTTCGGGCCTCTTTCACTAACCAAAGATAAAACGATAAATTATGAATAGAAGCTAATTGAGGACCTAACATTTCTTTTGAAACAAATAAATGACGTAAATATGCTTTAGAATAAAACAAACCAATGTCACAATGACCTTCTGCGTCTATCGGAGAAAAATCATTTTTCCATCTTTCATTTTTAATATTAATTATACCCCTAGAGGTGAATAACATACCATTACGACCATTTCTGGTGGGCATAACACAATCAAACATATCTACTCCCCGTGCAATACCCTCTAATATATTGGCGGGAGTACCTACCCCCATCAAATATCGAGGCTTATCCTTAGGTAAAATTGAATTAACCACTTCTATCATTTCATACATCACATCTTCTGGTTCTCCCACTGCCAACCCCCCAATTGCATTACCTTCCCTGTTAAAGGATGCAATATACTCAGCTGACTGACGTCGCAAATCAGCAAAACCAGCTCCCTGCACTATTGGGAAAAATGTTTGCTGGTAATCATACAAAGGCTTAGTAGAATCAAATCGATCAATTCCACGTTTTAACCACCTGTGAGTAAGTTCCATTGACGACTTTGCATAATTATAATCAGAGTCGCCCGGGGGACATTCATCAAAAGCCATAATTATATCTGCCCCAATAATTCTTTGAATATCAACAACTCTCTCTGGCGAAAAAAAATGCTTAGATCCATCTATATGAGACTGAAAATAAGCGCCCTCCTCTTTTAATTTCCGTCTGTGACTCAATGAAAAAACTTGAAATCCTCCACTGTCAGTGAGTATTGGTCCCTTCCATGAATTAAATTTATGTAAACCTCCTGCAGCCTTGAGTACCTCCAAACCTGGACGCAAATATAAATGATAGGTATTACCCAAAATAATCTGAGCATTCACCTCATTTTCCAGATCCTTAACCTGAATTCCTTTAACCGAACCTACTGTACCCACAGGCATAAATATAGGAGTTTGAATACTGCCATGATCTGTCGTAATTTCTCCTACGCGTGCATTAGAGCTATTATCTTGGTGTTTTAATACAAAATTCATACTAAATAAAATAGATTTAATCTATGCAAAGATACAATTAGAATTGGAAATTAGCTCTTAACTATCAGCTTCTGCTTACAGAGAATGTTTGCAGACAAAAGAAAAAAATTGCATTTTTGAAACAAATTAACAACAATATGAATTTTCCTTCACCCTCGTTAACAGAAGCGATACTACTAACCATACTAGCTATAAGCTTTTTATTGCAACTTTGGTTTTTTTTTAGAAGAGTTCGTCCTTTAGCTTTCTATAAAAATCCAACTGAAAAGGAAAATTTCAAAGACCCTGTTTCAATAATTGTATGTGCTAAAAATGAAGCAGAAAATTTAAAAAAATTTCTACCCCTGCTCATACAACAAGAATATCCCTCATTTGAAGTCATAGTGGTCAATGATTCATCTGAAGATGATTCAGACATAGTATTGGCAGGCATCAAACAACAATACCCTGCCTTGTACTACACAACCATTCCTAAGGACAGAAAATTCACACATGGGAAAAAACTAGCATTAACCATAGGAGTTAAAGCAGCCAATAACAACTACCTATTATTAACAGATGCAGATTGCTATCCAAGTTCAAAAAACTGGCTCAAAGAAATGGCTCAAGGATTTTCACAGCCTCAAAAAGAGATAGTTCTTGGATTTGGGGCTTATGAAAAACGAAAAGGCTTATTAAATATGCTTATACGCTATGATACATTTTTCACAGCCATACAATATTTAGGATTTGCACTTAGCGGAAAACCATATATGGGCGTAGGACGAAATCTTGCCTACACCAAGAAACTATTTATAAGTGGAGAAGGTGTGAAAAGACATGCCCACCTTTTGTCAGGTGACGACGATTTATTTGTGCAAGACAGAGCCAACAAACAAAACACCACAATAATAATTAGTGCCTCATCGCACACATATTCACTGCCTCCAACAAGCTTTAAAGAGTGGATACAACAAAAAAACAGACACCTGAGCACTAATAGTTTCTACAAGAAAAACATAAAATTTGAACTAGCTATTGAACCCATTAGTCGTCAATTTTTATTGTTCTCTTCTGCTTTTTTGATATTTTTTAATACATTTGCTTTAATAGCAGCAGGAGTGTTTTTATTTAGATTAATTATACTATTATTTCTGTGGCGAAAGGTAGCTAAACAACTTAATCAAGGGCAAATTTATTGGTCCGTTCTAATATACGATTACCTACATCCTTGGTTATTGTTACTAGCTCAATTTGGCAAACCCAAAAGAAGAAACAAATACAAATGGAAATAAATCCTAATCTCTCAGAGAAAGCCAAATATGATCTTGAGCTAGTCAAGAAAGCAGAAGAGGGAGACCAAAAAGCTTATGCAGAGCTAATGGCAAGATATAGGGATGCTATATATTTCATGCTTTTAAAGATGATCAACAACAAAACTGATGCTGAAGATCTGACAATAGAAGCATTTGGGAAAGCATTCAAAAACCTTAAGCAATATTCGCCCCACTATGCATTCAGCACTTGGCTATTTAAAATTGCATCGAATAACTGCATAGATTACCTCCGTAAAAAGCGATCCAATCATATCTCAATAGATGGAGCTTTTGCTGAAGATAAAGATTCAGAGCCTCATATTCATTTAAAAGATGAGTTACCTGATCCCGAGGAAGTTCTTATTCGATCACAAAAAGTAGTATTAATGAGGACAGTGGTACAGAAATTAAAACCGCGTTATCGAACTTTAATAGAGCTACGCTACTTTAAAGAATTCTCATATGAAGAAATCTCTGAAGAATTAGATCTGCCTCTTGGAACTGTTAAAGCTCAGCTATTCAGAGCAAGGGAACTCCTTTATAACACTCTTAAAAATTCAGAGATTAAACGCGATTAAGGCCAATATAATTTCAAAAAATATCACTCAGATGAATCCTGTTTACAAATACTTTTCTGGCCTTACAACAGAACAGATAAATAAAATAAATTTACTAAAGGATATATACTCCCAATGGAACGAGCGTATAAATGTTATTTCGCGTAAGGATATGGATTCCTTCTATGAACATCATGTACTACACTCTTTATCCATAGCAAAATTCATTACCTTTAAATCAGGTTCTAAAATAATAGACGTTGGTACAGGGGGAGGTTTTCCCGGAATTCCTCTGGCTATTTTATTCCCTCAAATATCATTTACCCTGCTCGATAGTATAGGTAAAAAAATAAAGGTAGTTTCTGCAGTTGCAGAGGCTTTACAATTAAAAAATGTAAAAACTATAAATTCGCGCTCAGAACAGCATAAAGAACAGTATGACTTTATTGTTAGCAGGGCAGTTACAAGTCTGCCTCTTTTTGTTAAACAAACTCGCCACCTAATATCTTTAAAACAACAAAACGCAATTGGAAATGGGATATTATATTTAAAAGGAGGCGATTTAACACAAGAAATAAAGCCATTTAAAAAAGAGATATTTATAACTAATTTAAATGATTTTTTTGAGGAGGAATTTTTTACAACAAAAAAATTACTTCATTTAAGCTTATAGAATTATTCCAAAAACATAACTTTTCAAAACATTTCGAACTACTTGAAAGCCGGCAAGTATTCTAGGTATTAAAAATTTATCCTTCTTTCGTTTGGATTAATATAAAAAACATCTATTTTTGCAATCCGAATTGAGAAGCAAAGTATTGATAAGAAAAAACGAATAAATGAAACTATTTCCAAACATTAGGGTTTAGTTTCATGTGACCAAACACAAAAAATAAAAGACAGATGAAACGCACATTTCAACCATCAAACCGGAAAAAAAGAAACAAACATGGTTTCCGTAGCCGGATGGCTTCAGCTAATGGCCGTAGAGTTTTAGCTTCTAGACGCGCAAAAGGAAGAAAAAGTCTAACAGTTTCTACCAAGAAAAGACACAAAGCCTAAATAAAAGGCTCTAAATAAATTAAAAGGCTCTTGTTTCAAGAGCCTTTTTTTGTTACTCAGGGGAAGAACAATTGAAGTTTTTATATTATTTTTGACATGTATCAATAAAATAAAAAAAATGTCGCAGTGGAAAAAATTATTAAATAATCCCATATGGAAACACGTGGGTATTATAGCCGGCTCATCTGCCCTGCTAATAATTGTTGTGTTTTTATTCCTGAAAATATACACTCTTCACGGACAAGGCTCTCCTGTTCCAGACTTCACAGGATTGACAGAACAACAACTACAACACCTTATAAAAAGTAAAAAATTACGTTATACCATTATTGACTCCACTTATATCGATAACCTTCCTAAAGGTATAGTCATAGATCAAACGCCCCGTGCAGGAGAAAAAGTAAAGAAAAACAGAAATATTTTCTTCACTATAAATGCCTTTGGAGAAGAAAAAGTGATGGTTCCTGAATTAACAAGTAACAGCCTTAGAAATGCTCAAGAAACACTGGAGTCGTACGGACTTAAGGTAGGAGAGCTTATTTATATACCATCTGAATACGCAAACTATGTATTGGGGCAACACTATAAGGGAAAACCAATTGATCCTGGTACCATGATAAAAAAAGGAACCAGCATAGACCTTCTGGTAGGTCGCGGAAGTAACGAAACCACTTCTGTGCCAAACCTTATAGGAATGAAATTATCAGAAGCAAAAAGAGTGGCGCAAAGTGTATATCTAAATTTGGGAGCAATAGTATATGCCGATACTATTGAAACAGCAATTGATTCATTAAATGCATTTATATGGCGCCAAAGCCCACCCCCTAAAAAAGGATATGTACTAAATTTAGGTTCCTCTATTGATGTATGGCTGAGTACAGATTATTCATTACACCCCGATACAATTAAAGTAATTGAAACAAAAAGAAACGACATAGATATAGATAAAAATGCCTCTGAAAACAATGAGAATGCTTATGAAGAGGAATTTTTTTAAACATCATCCATAAAAAAATGACAAATAATATTGAGAATACTGAAGAATTGGATGATGCAGAATTGTCTGGTGATAATGAGGAACAAGATGGTCAATTTGAGCATCATCGATTTATCGCGGATAGTGGACAGGGACAACTGCGAATAGATAAATTTTTAGTGAATCGTATCGAAAATGCATCCCGTAATAAAATACAGGAAGCTGCTCAGGCTGGATGTATACTAGTAAATAATAAAGCTGTAAAATCAAACTATAAGGTAAAACCCAATGATGTTATTTCCGTGGTAATGAGCTATCCTCCACGTGAAATAAAAATTATTCCTGAAGACATACCCTTGAATATAGTTTATGAAGATGATCAGCTAATAGTTATTAACAAAACTCCAGGATTAGTTGTTCATCCGGGATATGGAAATTATACAGGAACACTAGTAAATGCACTTGCCTGGCATTTCAGAGATCAACCATGGTTTAATGCAGATGATCCCAGACCAGGACTAGTTCACCGAATAGATAAAGATACATCAGGACTACTTGTTGTAGCAAAAACAGAAGTTGCTAAAATGAAACTGGCTCTTCAATTCTTTGAAAAAACAAGTACAAGAACCTATCAAGCATTGGTATGGGGATCTCCAAATCCTGAGGAAGGAACTATTACAGGACATATAGGACGAAGTTTGAAAGACAGGAAGCAAATGACTGTTTTCCCCGATGGGGAATATGGAAAACCTGCTATAACTCACTATAGAACACTTGAAAAACTAGGCTATGTAACTCTTGTTGAATGTAAACTGGAAACAGGACGAACACACCAAATACGAGCACATTTTAAATATCTAGGACATACCCTTTTCAATGATGAACGCTATGGTGGCAATATCATATTAAAAGGAACAACCTTTACAAAATATAAACAGTTTGTAGATAATTGTTTTAAGCTCTTACCTCGTCAAGCTTTGCATGCAAAAACATTAGGTTTCATACATCCCGGTACCAATAAATATATGGAATTCAATTCTGATCTGCCAAATGACATGGTACAAGCTATTAATAAATGGCGCTCCTACATAGCAGGGAGAGAAACAGAATAAAAAATGTAATAGAATATCCGGAAAACATAATTGAAAATGAACAAAAAAAATATAGCCATAGTATATGGAGGCTACTCTTCTGAGGAGGTGGTAAGCCAAAAAAGTGCCCAAGGCATACTATCGTTCATAGACAAAGATAAATTTAATGTATACCCACTTCTAATATTAAAAGACAAATGGGTAGTAAAACACAACAACAATGATTATCAGGTAAATAAATCTGATTTTTCAGTATTAATTGCCAATAATATAATTAAGTTTGATTTTGCCTACATAACTATTCACGGTACACCCGGAGAAGACGGAGTACTACAAGGCTATCTGAAGATGCTTAATATACCGCATTCAACCTGTGATGTGCTTGCCTCGGCTTTAACCTTTAATAAATATGTTTGCAATAATTATTTAAGCAACTTTGGAATCAATATTGCAAGGGCTGATCTTGTAAGAAAAGATATCGCTTATAACATAGAGGATATAGCACGAAATACAGGTTTCCCATGTTTTGTAAAACCAAATGCAGGAGGGTCAAGCTTTGGAGTTAGTAAAGTAAGAAAAATAGAAG
>Ga0055584_100001803_pt1 | contig 21045 bp, 18 predicted proteins | sample OSDHelmetaG_FD_58716 | JGI IMG/M metagenome (GOLD analysis project Ga0055584, IMG submission 58716) | Pelagic marine sediment microbial communities from the LTER site Helgoland, North Sea, for post-phytoplankton bloom and carbon turnover... | ecosystem: Environmental > Aquatic > Marine >...
CTCACCGATTGCGTGGTCGAATTCGGCCCGCAGAGCATTGTGGATTTCAGCGGCTTCCATTTTAGGCGACGGCCTCGGCGGTGTCAGGCTTCTTGACCAGCCAGCGCTCCTGCTGGATCTTGTCCTGCAGCTTCAGGAGCCCTTCGGTCAAGGCCTCCGGCCGGGGGGGACATCCGGGAACGTAGACGTCGATCGGAATCACTTTGTCCACGCCGTCGCACACGGAGTAGGCGAGTTGAAAGAGGCCTCCGCAGTTAGCACAACTGCCCATGGAAACGGCGTATTTCGGATCGGGCATCTGCTCATAGAGCAGCTTGGTACGAAGTGCCATTTTCAGCGTCAGGGTGCCGGAGACGATCATCAGATCCGAGACGCGCGGCGTCGCTCGGGGAACCATACCAAAGCGGTCGAGGTCCGAGCGGGGTCCACCGGTCTGCATCATCTCGATTCCGCAGCAGGCGAGTCCGAAGAGCATATACCAAACCGACGATTTGCGGGTCCAGTTCAAAAGGTCGTCCACCTTGGTGGTCACGACGGATTCGGGAAGCGTGTTGATCAACGACATGATCGATTTCCTCAGGCCTTGAGACTTGGTTCTTCTTTGATGACTGGCTTGAGCCATTCCAGATCCCGCTTGACCCAGACATAGACCAGTCCGAGAAACAGAATCCCCACGAAAACCAGGATTTCAGTAAAGACAAGCAGCCCCTGACCGTTCTCGACGAAAGGTCGGAAGGCCGTGGCTACCGGGTAGACGAACGCGACTTCCACATCGAAGATGACGAAGATCAGCGCGATCAGATAGAAACGGATATTGAAATTGATCCAGGCGCTGCCGGTGGGCGGCTCCCCGCACTCGTATGTGCTGAGCTTTTGACGCTCCGGGTTTGACGGCCGAAGCACGGAGCCGAGGGTCAGCATCAAGGCAGCTGTTACAGCCCCCAGCAGAAGCATCACGAGAACATTGGCAAAATCGAAGTTCACAAGCGCACCTTTTTCAGAATGGCGGTTGTAGTTATCACTCGGCTTCCCGTTACGTCAACGACGGGCACAATTGCCCCGAATGAGTCTTCCTAATAGTTTTCAGACAATCGACATGGACAGCCGACGGACCCTCTCTAACGCAGTCCCCCGAAGGTCGCCACGAAACGAGCCCCCCGACAGTCCGCACTCCGATCTCTAGCGAACAAATTCCTCTGATGCTTCCCCGAAGCCAACCTTTCTGGGAGGAAAATGTGCGAATCCCCGCTGAGGACTCGGAAAAGACGTTCGGAAGGGCTAAACCCAACCTCCATCATGGCAAAGTTTCCGTGGAATCTGGTTTTGGCAGTTATCGCGGCCACGCTTTTGGTGGCGGCAGCGCCCGCCTCGGCTGCCGTTCTCGGTGGCGTTGCCGAACCCTACGCCCGAAGCTTGCAGGCAAAAGACCCTGACTTCGCGGCGATTCCGCCCCTGGACTGGGTCGACAACCGGACCGCAGAAATGCAGGAGTGGCTGGCCAATCGCCAAATACACCTCGGTTTGGGTTTCTCGGCGGCCTATATCTGGAACGCCAACGACCCCTTCAACGGCAAAAATACTCTGCGACCATTGGCCGACAATGCAAATTCCGTCGCCTTTGAGCTTTTCCAGCTCGAATTGGGCCTGAATCCGAATCCTGACTTCGGCGAACTGGGTTTGAACGTCAAATTGGACGCCGGACGATTCGCCCGCCGGGTCAAGGCCGATTGGAATGGCACAGGCCTGATTCCCGATACCACCTGGGAATATAATGACGTGGAGTTTCAGGAAGCGTGGCTCGCCTTTAACATCAAACTGGGGAAGGGACTGCTCCTGAAAGCGGGCCGACTGACCACGCTGCTCGGGGCGGAGGTCCTGGAACCTTGGAAAAACGTCAACTTTTCCCGCTCCTTCCTGTTCGGCTACGCCATCCCCCGAACCCACACGGGTGCGTATGCGACCTATCAGGTGACCGATATGATCGCCCTGACGGGCGGCGCGGTGGTGGGCTGGGACAACGTCGAGGACAACAACCATAGCGCCAGCGGAATCGGCCAATTGGCCATCCGCCCAAATGAAAAGTTCCAGCTCTATATGAGCGGGATCATCGGTCCTGAACAGACCTGCCTGCCCAACCCCGGGGCCGTGCCACCTCTTTCTGGCCGGTATTGCAATTCCAATAACCGCGGCGTCGTCGATGTCGTCATCGGGATGACGCCTCTGCCCGGCCTGAACTTCACCCTGAACTACGACTTCGGGAGCGAGAGTGGCGCCAGCGTGAGGAAGCCCGGCAAGCACGCCAGCTGGTCCGGATTCTCGGGAATTGCCAGCTACACATACAATCGATGGCAGGCCGGCTTGCGAGGCGAGTGGTTCCAGGACGGCCAGGGCGCTCGAACCGGGGTTCCGCAAACCCTTTGGGCGGTTTCTCTCGATGCACGGGTCTTCCTCTCGGATGCGCTCTATCTGCGCAGCGAGTACCGCCACGATGAGTCCGATCGCGCGGTATTCACGGGCAATACACCCAACAAACTCTTCAGCGGGCAGGATACAATCGCGATCGAAATCGGATATTCTCTCTAATTTCAGCTGCCCGCATTGAAAGCGGATCGGGCCGGAGGTACCCCAGCGCCATGTCGACCGGTCGTCTCGTCATCGTTACCGGGAAAGGTGGCGTCGGAAAAACCACAGTCGCTGCCGCCCTCGCCGCGGCAGCGGCGGAAGAGGGACAACGAGCGCTGCTCCTCGAGATCGCACGACCAGGCCGCCTCGCCTCCGTGCTGGGCACATCGCCCCTCGAGTCGGAACCACGCGAAATCCGATCCAACTTGTCGGCCGCGGAACTCGACGAAGAACTCTGCATTCGGTCCCTGATCCAGAAATTGGTCCCGATCCGAATGCTCTCGGAGCGATTGCTCTCAAGCCGAAGCTTTCAGGTTCTCTGCGCCGCGATCCCGGGAATTCTCGAGGCCGCCCTTCTCAATCGCGTGCGTCAGTACGTCGAGCGCACAACGGCGGGAGTCCCCGACTTTGACCTCGTCGTCCTCGATGCCCCCGCCAGCGGCCACTCCGTGCCGCTGCTCGCGGCACCTCGCAGCCTCGCGAATCTGAGCCTGCTCGGACCTCTGGCCGAAACGCTGCGGCGCACGGATCAATTGATGAACGACCCGGCCCGCACCGCAGTGGCCGTCGTCGCCATCCCGGAGGACTGGGCCGTAGCAGAGGCGCGCGAACTCCGCGGCGCATTGGCGGAACTGCAAATCCCCCTGCTCCCACCCATCCTGAACCGCGTCTGGCCGCGCCGCTTCACCCAGAACGAAGAACGCGCACTGAATGCAGCCCGCGAGGACGACAGCATCGACCCAAGCCTCCTTCTCGCAGGCGATCTATTCCGCTTCCACCGACTTCAGGCGCAAGAGGCCGCACGACAACTCAAACAGGATGCTGGCGAGCGCCCGCTGGAACTGCCCCTTCTTTTTGGCGAAGGGATGGCCCTGAGCGATCTCGTCCCCTTGCAGGTTCTCCTGCGCTCGCTGGTGATCCATGCTTGACGATCTCCTTGACGGCACTCGCGTCGTTGTCCTGCTCGGCGCCGGAGGGGTCGGCAAGACGACAACCGCCTCCGCGTTGGCGGTCGCCGCGGCACAACGAGGACTTCGCGTGGTTGTGCTCACAGTCGACCCGGCCGCCCGCCTCAAGGATGCTCTCGAACTTCCGGACGAACCCGGCACCCTGCACAGAGTCCCCCTTCCGGACGACGCAACCGGAACACTCGACGCGATCTTGCTCGACGCCAAGGGGCTGTTCGACAATCTCGTCCGACGACTTTCCGGCGGCAGCACCCTCGCGACCGCCATCCTGGAAAACCCGATTTATCGCAATGTTGCCGGGGCTTTTGCCGGTTCGGATTCATATATGGCTCTGGAGCAACTTCTGGAGATCGCCGAAGATGATCGGTTTGATCTGGTGGTCGTCGACACCCCGCCAGCAACGCACGCGCTCGAGCTCTTCGACGCGCCCGACCGCATCCTCGCCCTCCTCGAATCCAATGCGTTGGACTACCTCAGCGAACCGCTCCGCCTTGTCGGGGCCGCCACCGGCAGAATCGCGCAAGGGATTCTGACCACGCTGGTTGTCGCCCTCGAGCGGATGACCGGGATGCATTTGATGCGGGACATCTCTCAATTGGCCACCGACTTCGCCACCATCGCTCCGGCGTTTCGGCAACGCGCCGAGGCGATTCGGGATCTTCTGCACGGCGAGGAAACCCGCTTTGTTCTGGTATCGGCACCCGAGCCTCATATCGCGCCCGAGCTGCTCACCTTTGCCCATCAGGTCGACCAGGCCGGCATCCCGATCGACAGCGTAATTCTCAATCGCGTCTTCGATCTGGCCTACCTCGGCAGTGCAGGAGATTTACCTCTCGATCCGGAGCCGAAAACGAATCGCAAGCCGGCGGGATGGAGCGCTGGTCTCGCGCGTAAACTGGTTCAATGCAACCGTGATCTGGAAATGGTCGAGGACGAACAACGCCGGTGGATCAGCGAACTCCGCGATGGCATGCAGGCCGTTGGCACGCACCCCGAGGCCAGACTCTGGATGGAACTACCTACGCTGACCCCCGCACCAACGACGCTGCGTGGCGTTCAGGCGATCGCCGCGCGGCTCGGGCACCCCGATCCGCAAAATCAGGAATCGGGCCTCTAGTCGGAGGAAGCCACCGAGCTGCCGGGACGCGGTCGTTGGGTGCGCCGCGGCGCCGGTCGTTTTTTCGGCGCCCGATCGGCGAGAAGGCGGTCCACCTTGATATTCAAGTTCACCAAGCTCCCCTGCAGGCTCTCGATCTGTGATTCAAGATTCGCGATATCGGCCCGGGAAGGCAGGTTCAAAGCGGCGAGGATGCTCTGCAGATTTTTGTCGAATTGCCCGCGGGTCTGCATGGCTCGACGCAAGGCGACAGACAGGGCTTCCCCGATCTTCGGGTTCTGCAAAATTTCTTCGACCAGGCGGAGCACCTGCCCCTCCCCGGCCCCGAAAAGCCACTGCAAGATGCTCTCCGGTTCCTTTTCTCGGTCTGCCATACCCAACCTTCCCTTCGGCGCTCGCCAGACGCGGCGTCTTCCCCTACAGTGATTCCGACTGCGGGGTCAAGTTTTGGATACCTTAGCCTACACCATGAGCCTACCCACATTATTGTTTCTGATCATGCCCGGACTGCCGCCGGCGACGATGATCGGGACCGGGATCCTCATGCTCATCACTTTTGCGTGCATCTGTCTCGCACTGGCGCGCGCCAATGGTCGGTCCGGGATGCTGTGGACAATCGGGGGCCTGTTTTTTGGCGCCTTCGCTCTGGGTGCGCTCTGCCTGCAAATCGATCGCCAAAGCGACTGAAAAGAACGCTCAACTTGCCGCCGGCACCGCCTCGGCCACGGCAAAAGCCATCGCGATACCCTCTCCATGCGAGAGCGAAAGGTGGATTGCGGTGATCCCGCGCCGCTCGGCCGTCACGGCAGCGGCCCCTCGCAATCGGACATCCGGCTGACCGGTTTCCAGCCGAAACACCTCGATATCCTGCCAACCGGCGTCCTTGCCCCACCCCACGCCCAGAGCCTTCATCACCGCCTCCTTGGCAGCGAAGCGCGCCGCGTAACTGTGACCACGCACCCTGCCGCGGGACTCGCAATAAGCGATTTCGGCCGGAGAGAAGACCCGCTCGCAGAATCGATGGCCCCTCGGGCCGTCGACCGCCAGCATTGTGCGATCGATGCCGGCCAGATCGACACCTGTCCCGATAATCATCGACTCAACAAGCCCCGCAACTCACGCAGGATGCGACATCGCATGGCGCGGTCTCGCGCTCGAGCAGAGCCTTGCGCCACTCGGTCAGCAAATATTTCTTCGACACATTATGGTCGATGAAATCCCAGGGGAGGTCTTCATCTGCCGAGAATCGCCGCTCCACAAATTCCGATGGTGGCGGACAATCACCTAAACCCCCGGCGAGATTAGCCTCACGGATGACCGGCCAGAACTTGCCCCCCCGCTCGTGTACCGCTTCCAGAATCAGGCCAACTCGTCGGTCGCCTCGCGAAAGCAGAGCCTGCCAATAGGCCTCCCGCGGCGACTCCAGATCCACAGTTGCGCCGGGTATGGTCGCTGCCTGACGTTGCAGGAGCTTCGCACGGTGGCGCACCTCCTTCAGCGGCGCCATCGGCTCCCATTGAAGCGGCGTCCAGGGCTTGGGCACGAACGGGTTGATCGAAAGGGTGATCCGCCCGACCCCACTGAGACGCTCGCGAATCTTCCGTGCCAATTCGATGAGAGAGAGAACATCCTCATCGGTTTCTGTGGGAAGCCCGATCATCGAATAGAGCTTCATGGCAGGCACCCCGCCTTCCGCCAGCAACCCTGCGGCGCGAAGGATTTCTTCTTCCGTGAGATTCTTGTTGATCAGTCGGCGCAGGCGCTCGCTGCCCGCCTCTGGAGCGACTGTCACGGACCGCGTCGCACCCTGTCCCAGCGCGGAGGCCAGCTCGGGACTGATCATATCGGCCTTCAAGGATGAGGGCGATGCTCGACCGCCGCGTTCGGCGACCTCATGGCAGAGCGCGGCAATTCCGGGCTGACTGGCCATTTCGGCACCCACCAGGCCAACAGACGATGATCGGGGCAAGGCCTCCTCGATTACCTGCTGGCGCAGGGACGACTCGCTTCGATGCCGAACGGGGCGATACATATAGCCCGCGGCACAAAAGCGGCAGCCCCATTCGCAACCGCGACTGGCCTCCACCAAAAACATATCGCCGAACACCGCATCCGGAGCGACGACCCGCGTCGAGGTCGGAAAGGCATCCAGGTTGGCGAGATAGCGTCGCTCGACCCGCGGGGCATCTTCTCTGGAGCCATGCGGAAAGCCTGCCCAGTTCGCGGGCAGGTAGGCACCCGTGACGGTTTCGCTCGCTTGCGCCCACGCATCTCGACCGCGATGGCGAGAGCTGCGCAGGGCCTCGATCCACTCCGGCAGCATCTCCTCGGCTTCGCCGATCAGGAACACATCCACAAAATCGGCCAATGGCTCGGGGTTCAGAAACGTCGCGGGACCGCCGGCCACCACCAGAGGGTCGTGTTTCGTTCGATCCTCGCGCCGCAGAGGCAGACCCGCCCCAGCCAGAATATCGAGGACGTGCACATAATCGGTCTCGAACGAAATCGAGAACGCAAGAACGTCAAATTCCGAGAGAGCGCGATCGGATTCCAGCGTCCGCACGCGGCCATAGGGGCGTGCATCCGGGAGGAAGGCGCGTTCGACCCCCATCCCCTGCTCACCGAGGAGCCCGTACACCGCCTGAAAGCCGAGGTTCGCCATGCCGACGGGATAGGTATTCGGATAGGTCAGACAGAAGGAAAACTCGCCCCTGGCCGCGGGCTTTGGGCCCAGATGTTGTTCATCCCGCAAACGCTTGCGGGCGACTTCTTCAGCACGAATCACTCTCTGCAGGATAGCCTGCACACGCGCAAAAGAAACGCCCCCCGAGGAATCTTCTCGAGGGGCGTTTTCCGGCCAGGAAGTCCCCGGGGAGAGCAGGCCCCCGGAAACCGTTCAATTACTGCGACTGTTTTCGCAAAAACGTCGGGATATCGTACTCGGACTCGTCATCCACGGCATCCATCGTCGACGGAGCGTGACTAGCCTCCTCGTGCTGACGAAGCACCGGATCGGCACCATCTTCGATCATTCCCATCCGGACAACTCGACGACCATCCTGTCCCGTGCCGGCAGCCCCGATCGGGGTCGCGGCCGGGATTGGCGGCGGTGCCGCGGGGGTGGTCAGATCCGGACGCCCTCGATTGCCAAAGCCTTCGCGGTGTCCCAACACCTCATCTGCCGTCGGCAGAGCCAAACTGCCCGACTCGCCAAATCCAGTGGCAATCACGGTAATTCTCAGCTTGCCGGCCATTTCTTCATCGATCACTGCACCGAAGATGATGTTGGCATCTTCGTGCGCTTCTTCCTCGATCAGAGTTGCCGCTTCATTGACCTCATGGAGCGAGAGATCCGGGCCGCCCGTGATATTGATCAACACACCGCGCGCCCCCTGAATGGAAACGTCGTCGAGAAGCGGCGAGGAAATCGCGCGCTGCGCGGCCTCGACAGCTCTATTCTCGCCTTCGGCAAGACCAGCGCCCATCATCGCCATCCCCATCTCGCTCATGATCGCGCGCACATCCGCGAAGTCGAGGTTGATAAGCCCGTGCACGGTAATCAAATCCGAAATTCCGCGCACCGCCTGCAAGAGGACATCGTCAGCTTTCTGGAAGCTCTCCGTGATCGGCATATTCCGACTGGAGACCGAGAGCAGACGCTGGTTCGGGATCGTGATCAGCGCATCGACATTCTTTTTGAGATCTTCGACGCCCTGCTCGGCTTGCCGCATCCGTCGCCGTCCCTCGAAGATGAAAGGCTTTGTGACCACTCCGACGGTCAATGCGCCGGCCTCCTTGGCCACAGCAGCCACGACGGGCGCCGCACCCGTTCCGGTGCCTCCACCCATGCCCGCTGTCACAAAGACCATATCCGAACCGGTCAGGATATCCCGCAACATCTCGGTGTCTTCCAGCGCAGCGTTACGCCCCTTTTCGGGATCAGCGCCTGCCCCGAGGCCCTTGGTGACCTCACCCCCAAGGTGAACCTTGACCGGTGCCAGGCTGTGCACCAAAGCCTGTGCGTCGGTGTTGCCGACGACGAATTCGACGCCCGGCATCCCGGCCTGAATCATGGTGTTGACCGCATTGCCACCGCCGCCACCAATTCCGACGACCTTGATTTTCGCGCCTTCTTGATTGTCTGCCATTTGCTCTTTCATCCCCAGCCTCCTCAACATCCCATCACAACGCGCTGCCTGCCCAGGCCTCGAGTGACGTTTAAAAGAAATCTCGCAACCAATCGCCCATTCGAGAACGAAAACGCGTCAAGACACCCGCAGGAACGTCTTCTTCCTGTCGAGACAACAACTCTTCACTATCCGCGAGCAACAACAGCCCCACCCCGGTCGCCCAGGAGGAATCGCCCACCATTTCTCCGAGACCTGTAACCTCTCGGGGCGCTCCGCGGCGCACCGGCAAACCCAGCACCCGCTCCGCCAACTCTACAATGCCCGGCAGCTCCGCGGTTCCACCGACAAGAACAACTCCCGAACTCAGAAAACCCTCAACCCGCGCTTGCGACGCATCCTGAGCTACCAACGAAAGAATCTCTTCGGTCCGCGGTTCGATGATTTCAGCAAGAACCTGGCGTGAGACTTGCCGGGATTCCCGTCCCCCCACACCCGGAACCTCGATATGATCATTGGCCGGCACCCGACTCGCGAGCGCACAACCGAAATGCTGCTTCAATCGCTCCGCTTCCGACGCCGGCGTGCGCAATCCGGCGGCAATATCGTTGGTCAGATGCGAACCACCCAGCCCCAGAACCGAGGCGTGCTGGACCACACCGCCATGAAAGACGAGAAAGTCCGTCGTGCCGCCACCGATATCGATGACACCCACGCCCAACTCGCGCTCCTCCTCACCCAAAACAGCGGCGGCCGAAGCCAGAGGCGCGAGAACCACATGCGAAACAACGAGGCCCGCCCGATTGCAACATTTCTGAATATTCTGGACGATCGGGGTCGAGGCCGTGAGAACGTAGACCCGCGACTCCAGACGAACGCCAGCCATTCCCTCGGGATCCCGGATGCCCGCCTGATCGTCGACCGTATAGCCCTGGCTGAGAACATGAAGGACTTCTCGATCCAGAGGCAGCTTGATCGTGCGTGCTGCTTCGAGGACCAGATCCACATCCTCTCGTGAGACTTCCCGACTCTTCATCGGAACCATCCCGTGGCTGCTCACTCCCTGAATATGGCTGCCGCTCAGGCTGACAACCACAGTGTGGATCTCGCAATCCGCCATCATCTCGGCTTCGCGGACGGCCCGCTGGATCGCCTGAACGGTGGCCTCGATATCCACCACGACGCCCCGACGCAGCCCCCGTGAGGGCGATGTTCCGACACCGATAATTCGTGGCGCAGCCTCTTCAACAGACGCAACGAGCACCGAAACCTGATGAGTTCCGATATCGAGAGCGACGTGAATGGGCTGCTTCCGAGACATGCTAGGCCGCCCCTCCGCGCGTACGCCACCTGGCGACGACGGTTTGCGAATCGATCACCTCGACGGTGCCCGTGAGGTGAGCGGTGTCGACAAAACCGGCCTCCGCCCGTGGACCGGAAACATCGGCAACCACGCGGGCAAGAGCTGCCAGTCTCCCGGACCAATCACCCCATCCCAGCCGGACGGTCAACCGCCCGCTGGAGGCATGCGCAACCAGAACACGACGATCGTCGGTACGATCAATCTCCACTTCGGAGACCGCGATGCCGCCCTGACCTTCCTCGAAGAGAGAAACGACAGCGAGCGCCTCGCGCAGTTCTTTCGGTGTCGGTAATTTTTCGGAGTCCAGAGAGACAATCGGCAGGAGCGCGCTGGGTCGCGCGACGGGCCCGATGATCTCGGCCTGCGCACTGACGTGGTAGAAATCACTGCCGGCTCGGAGCAAGGCGCGCGGTACGGCCTCCTCGATCGTCACATGGAGCCTGTCGGGCAGAAGGCGGCGCACCTCGGCCCCGGCAATCGCCGGTTGCCGCGCCAACTCTGTCTCCAGCGTTCGCGGCGAAGCGCTCCAGATGCTCCTACCCTCCAACAATCCCATCCACCTCTGCACCTGCGACTCGTCGAGTCGCTCCGTTCCAACGACCACCACCTCGCTCAGAGCGAAATAATGGTGGTTTCCTATGTAGCGCAGCAGGAAGGGAAAAGTAAAGCAAAACGTGGCAAAAATCAGAAAATAAACGATGTTTTGCGGACGCATCAGGCGAGCCCGGACCCAAGCCGAAAGGTCTGCGCCAAAAGCGAAGCGGGCATGACTCCCGTGGCGCCCGCGAGCAGCGGCCACGGCGCGACTGCGAACCTTTTTTCTGGTTCCGGATGATTTCATTTCCCCTCCTCGCGAACGGTCTCGACAACGCCCAGATCCGCTCGATCCAGCAATCCCTCGATCAGATCGTCAAATTCGATCCCCGCATAGGCCGCCATCCGCGGAAACCATCCCAACTCGTGCAGGCCCGGCAAGGTGTTGCACTCGAGAACAAAGGGGTTCCCGGCTTCATCGATCCGCAAATCCACGCGACTGTAGACAGACGCCTGGACCGCTTCATGCGTTGCCGCCGCGACGGCCATCGCCTCCTCGTAGCGCTCCCCCAGCGGCGCGGGGAGAATAAACTCCTCGCGACCCGCCGTATATTTCACCTCCCAGCTATGAAACTCGTCGCCGAGGGCGATGACCTCCATGGCTGCCAGCGGCTTTCCTTCGAGGACGGCCACTGTCACCTCCCGACCGGCGATAAAATCCTCAGCCAGAACATCTCCCGGAAACGCACGTGCGCCGGCAAGGACTGCGGGCAATTCCTCGGGCCCGTGCGCGATCCCCACGCCGTTGCTGGACCCCTCGGACCTCGGCTTGAGAACCATCGGATACGACCGATCGGGGCGATCGTGGGCGGCAAGAAGATCGGCCGCAGGTGTCGGAATCCCGGCGGACTCGATGACTTTTTTGGTCAGCCATTTATCCATCGCGAGGGAACTCGCCTGAACCCCACTACCCGTGTAGGGAATCCGCAACACCTCGAGGAGCCCCTGCACGCATCCGTCTTCGCCGTAGCGACCGTGCAAGGCGTTAAACACCACCTCGACCCCCGAAGAGCTAAGCCCGGCGGCCACCGACCGATCCCCCTCGACCAGTTCGACCTCGTAGCCTCGCCTCTCCAGCGCGCCGTAAACGGCCGCCGCACTGCGGCGCGAAATCTCGCGTTCTGCCGAAAGTCCACCCGTCAGGATGCCGACTTTCCGGTCACGGTACCGCCCCGTGATCTCCATCAGGAAGCCCCCCGCAGATTTCGTGATCCGGAAAGGGCCGCAACAACGCCATCCCCGTCCCGAATGATATCGCCCGCCCCCATCAAAAGCACCACATCGTCAGGACGTGCTATCTCGGTCACCGCAGCCCCCAGAGTGCTTCGATCAGCCACATAGCGAACATCCGCATGGCCCCGCCGGGCGAGCGCCCTTGCAAGAGATTCTGCATCAACGCCGTCGATCGGCTCTTCCCCCGCGGCGTGGATATCGATCAGCAACAGGTGGTCTGCATCATCGAAGGCTCCGAGAAAATCCTCGAAAAGATCTCGTGTCCGCGAGTATCGATGGGGTTGAAAGACTACGATCCGTCGGCCGCCCAGCCCCTCGCGTGCCGCCCGCAGGGTTGCCCGCACCTCCTCGGGGTGATGTCCGTAGTCATCGACCACCGTCACTCCGTTGGCACGTCCGCGAATCTCGAAGCGCCGATGGATTCCGGTAAACGCCGCCAGTCCCGCAGCTACAGCGGGAAAGGGAACTCCGATCTCGAGACAAACAGCGATTGTGGCCAACGCATTCATGGCGATATGACGGCCCGGCGATGCCACCCGGACCTCGCCGAGATCCTCCCCGGCGCGGGTGGCCACAAAGCGGGTTTCCAAACCTTCAATGCGCAGATCACGCGCACTGAACTCGGCGTCCCGGGTCAACCCATAGGTCAGAAAGCGCTTGCGAAGCCGAGGCACCAGCGCCGCGACACGGGGACTGTCCACGCCCAGAATGGCGGTTCCGTAAAAGGGAACCCGATTGGCAAATTCCAGGAAGGCATCGGCAGCCCTCTCCACACTCCCCCAATGCTCCAAATGCTCCGGATCGATATTGGTAATTACCGCGATCGTAGGCGAGAGCAGGAGAAACGTCCCGTCGCTCTCGTCGGCCTCGGCAACCAGATACTCGCCTTCTCCGAGGCGCGCATTGGAGCCGAGAGAGTGCACCTTGCCACCGATCACGGTGGTCGGATCCATCCCGGCCTCCGAGAGGATCTGCGCGAGAAGCGAGGTGGTTGTGGTCTTCCCGTGGGTCCCCGCAACCGCGATCCCGCTCTTCATCCGCATCAGCTCGGCCAACATCTCGGCTCGCGGGATCACGGGGATCTGGAGATCGCGGGCGCGCGCCACTTCCGGGTTGGAGAACTTCACTGCGGAGGAAATGACGACCGCATCAACCGCCTTGTCCACATGATCAGGATCGTGGCCGAAGACCACGTGCGCCCCAAGCGAAATCAGTCGCTCGGTCGTATCGCTTTCCGACAGATCCGAGCCACTCACGGAATAGCCCAGATTCAGCAAAACTTCGGCGATCCCGCTCATGCCAATCCCGCCGATGCCGACAAAATGTATCCGGTGCCCCTGACTCATACCCTCTGCCTACACTCCCGCGGTGCTCGCGGCCACGCAGACCTCGACCACCGCCTCGAGGGCACCGGGGCGTCCAAGCTGTCGGGACGCCTGAGCCGCCGAGGCCAAACGATCCGGCGATGCCTGCAACGACTCGATCTGTGCCCGCAGACTGTCAGCCTGCAACTGCGCATCCGGGACAAGCCAACCGGCACCGGCGGCATCAAGCGGCCGCGCATTCTCCGTCTGGTGGTCACCGGTCGCATATGGATATGGCACCAGAATCGCCGGGCACCCCAGCACAGTCAGCTCCGCAATCGTCGAAGCACCGGCCCGACAAATGACCAGATCCGCCCAATCATAAGCCGCACCCATATCCTCGATAAAGGTCTCCACTTCCGCATCAACGTCGCACGCTCGATACGCAGCCCGGACGGCCTCCGCCTCGGAGGCTCCGGCCTGATGACGCACCTGAACCGGAAGGGTCATCCCCCCGACCGCCTCGGGTACCACCTGATTCAGCTTGCGTGCGCCCGCACTGCCGCCAAAGACCAGCAAACGAAACGCCCCTTCCTCCCGAGCGGGCGCCGAAGAACCGGGAGAAGAAAATCGAATCGGGTTGCCCGTGAAAATCGCCCGTGGCCCGAGCGCCTCCGCCGTTTCGGCGAAGCTCACACAGATTCGCTGCGCCAATCGGCTGAGAATCCGATTCGTCAAACCAACGGCAGCATTCTGCTCGAGAAGAACGATCGGCACGCCTTGCCGCCAAGCGGCCGCAATCGCCGGGAAAGCCGCGTAGCCGCCCACCCCGATCGCCAGATCGGGTGCGAAAGCAGCGACCAACTGACGCGCACGCCATAAGCTCACCGCAAGATCGCGCACGGCAGCAAAGGAGTCCGTCAGACTCTTGCCACGAAAGCCTCGCACCGGCAGCAGGTCGACCGGGTAGCCGTTCTGCGGCACCAATTTTCGCTCGATCCCACGTTCGCTGCCCATAAAGCGGACCTCGGCACCTTGAGTTTCACGCAGGGCGTCGGCCACCGCGATTCCGGGGAAGAGGTGCCCCCCCGTGCCGCCGCCAGCGACAATCACACGCACCAGATCGCCTTTCTCATCGCGTTTCACGTGAGAGGGATAAAAGAATTCCTACGAGGAGTCCGGTGGTGAGCATCGAAGAGCCGCCATAGCTGAGCAGGGGCAAGGGCATCCCCTTGGTCGGCACGACTCCCAGAACCACCGCGATATTCAGGACCGCTTGCGCGACCAGAAGGAACGTCACACCAAAAGCGAGCAGGCTGGAGAAGCGATCCAGCGATCGCGCCGCAACGGCGAACCCGCGGAAGGCAATCATCCCGAAACAGCAGAGAACAAAGACCGCGCCCAACAAACCCAGGGACTCGCCCAGAAGAGCGAAGATGAAATCGGTATGACCCTCCGGGATCCAGAAGAGCTTCTGCTTGCCCGCACCCAGCCCAACCCCGGTCACCCCACCGTTCCCGAATGCGAGAAAGGACTGAACCAGCTGAAAACCGTTCCCCCGAGGATCCGCAAAGGGGTCGAGGAACCCGACCACGCGATTCCATCGATAGGTGGACGACCAGACCAGCCAGAAAGCCGGCGGGACGACCAACAGGACCAATCCGGCCAGGTGACTGAGGCGAGCCCCCCCCACAAAGAGCATCGCGAATACCAGAGCCACAAGAAGTCCCGCTGTGCCGAAGTCGGGCTCCAGCAAGAGCAACCCTGCGGGCAAAGCGGCCACGATCAGATGCGGCGCCACTCCGTAGCTGAAGCTTCCCATACGCTTCTCTTTCCGTGCCAGAGAGTGTGCCAGGTAAAGCACCATCGCCACCTTCGCCAACTCCGATGGCTGGAAGGCCATGGAACCAACCGCGATCCAACGTCGTGCTCCGTTGCGCACCTGTCCGATCTCGGGAATCAGCACGACAGCGAGGAGCAAGAGCACCAGAATCAGCGAGGGATACGCCAGTTTACGAAAAACATCCGAGCGGACGCGGGTCAGTAGAGCCGCCTCGGCGATAGCCACCATGGCAAATCCCAGTTGCCGGCGTGCGATCGCGTAAGGATCGCCATACATCTCCGCCCCAACAAAAAAACTGGCATCGAGGACGAGCAAAAGACCCAATGCTACCAACAGCCCCAGCGCTCCCAACAGCCAGCGATCCACGCGGTGGGTCGCCAGAACGGCGGGACGCTGGCCGAGATCATAGCTCGGTCGCATCGGTGCGGACCGGGCGATCAACTGTCCAGTCCCTGCGCGAGCGCGGCAAACGCCTGCCCGCGCTCCTGATAGTTGATAAATTGATCCTGACTCGCACAGGCCGGCGAGAGCAGCAGCGTGTCGCCCGCCACCGAAAGCTCCCATGCCGCCGTAAATGCATCCGAAAATTTGGCTTCCTTCTGCACCGGAACCACACTCGACCAAGCGTCACCGATCGCATCGGCCGCTTCGCCATACGCGACGACCGCCCGAGCATGCTCGGCTACCAACTCGCGAGCCGGCAAGAACGAAGCACCTTTCGCACGGCCGCCCGCGAGCAGAATCACGCGCCCTTGCGGGAAGCCGGTCAAGGATTTGCAAAGAGCGCCGACGTTGGTTCCCTTGGAGTCATCGATAAAGGTGACGCCGGCCACCTCGGCCACTCGCTCCATCCGATGCGGCAGCCCGACAAACCCGTCGAGGACCGAAACAGCCGCCGCTTGCGGAACCCCGAGCGCGAGCGCCAGCAGCAGGGCCGCCGCCATATTCTCCTCATTATGGGCACCATCAAGTGCCGCAGATACGAGAGGAACCGCGAAAGTCTCCGATGCCCCAACGACCTCGATCCGATCGTCGTGGATCCGCGCCCCCCTGCCGAGCAGCGGCGATCGGCCAAACGAATGAACCTCACCGCTCGCCGTGTCCGCGAGACGGCGAACCTCCGCATCGTCCCGGTTGATGATCAACATATCGTCTGGAGTCTGACGCTGAAAGATCCGCGCCTTGATCTCGCCGTAGGATTCCATATCGCCATGTCGATCGAGGTGATCTCGGGTCAGATTCAAAATGGCAGCGACACGGGGATGGAAGTCCTCGACCCACTCCAATTGAAAACTGGAGATCTCGGCGACGACCGTATCGACGTCATTCTCCAGCGCGAGAAGCAACGGCGTCCCCAGGTTGCCCCCGACAAAAGGCCTCCGACCGGCGGCTCGCAACATCGCGCCCACCAGTTCGGTTGTTGTACTCTTGCCATTGGTCCCGGTAATCGCGAGAAGCGGGACCTTCAGAGCGGTTGCTGCCAATTCGATCTCCGAGAGCACAGGAACACCCAGGTCCCGGGCCCGAAGCAGCACGGGTGCCGTCGCCGGTACGCCCGGGCTCGGCACAACCAGCGACTTGCCAGCGACAAGTCCGGCACCCTCATTGCCTGCGTGGAACTTCACCTGCGTCGCAAGATCGGGCGCACAAACCGCTTGCGGTGATTGATCGCAGAGGACAACTTCGCTGCCGCAACCGAGAAGATATTTCGCAACCGAATTGCCGGTTCGACCATTCCCGATGACGAGCACCTCGGCTCCCTGCAGCGCCGCTTCCTTCATCGCAATTTCAATGTCGCCAACGATAGCAAGGCGCAGATCACCGCAATGATCCAGAAGCGCACAATAATAAGGGGCTCTGGCCAACCTTTGAGCTCGAAGTGGTGATGAATGGGCGCCATACGAAAGATGCGCTTGCCACGCAGCTTGAATGATCCTACCTGCAGAATCACCGAGAGTGCCTCGACAAAAAATACACCGCCGAGCAATGGCAGGATCAGCGCTTGCTTGCTCACCAATGCCAGCAAACCAATCGCGGCACCGAGGGGTAGCGACCCCACATCGCCCATGAACATTTGCGCTGGGTAGGCATTGAACCAAAGGAAGCCCAGGCTCGCGGCGACCAGTGCGCCACAGAAGATCATCAATTCGCCAGCACCCGGCACGTACTCGACCTGCAGATAATTCGCCATCACTGCATTGCCGGCGATATAGGTAAACAACCCCGAAGTTGCCGCAGCGATCGCCACCGGGCCGATCGCCAGGCCATCGAGTCCATCCGTCAGGTTCACGGCATTCGATGTGCCTACAAGAACAAAAGCCGCGAAGGGAACGTACCACCAGCCCAGGTCCGGGTTGAATTCCTTGAGCAAGGGAAAATTGAGTGTCGTCGAGAACTCTGGACGCGTTGCCAGAAAGAGTCCCGCCGCGAGGCCCAAAATCCCCTGCAGCAGCAGTTTTCCGCGCGCCGAAAGTCCATCGGAGCTCTGCCCGCGCAGCTTGCGGTAGTCGTCCACAAAACCGATGGCGCCAAATCCAAGTGTGACTAAAAGCGCGAGCCATACGAACGAATTTCGAAGATCAGCGAGCAAGAACGTCGCCAGCAGACCGGAGAAAAGAATCAGAGTGCCGCCCATCGTGGGCGTCCCGGCCTTGGCCAGGTGGCTTTCCGGGCCATCATTGCGGACGTTCTGGCCGACTTTCATCGAACCCAGCCAGCGAATCAACAGAGGTCCCAGACAAAGCGAAATGATCAGCGCCGCCAAACCGGCGAGAAGTGTGCGAAACGTAATATATCGAAAAACATTGAAGGCCGAGTAGGTCGTATGCAGTGGGTAGAGGAGTTCAAAAAGCATCGTGACTTGTCCCCGAACCTGAAAGCCGACCTTTCGTCGGGGCGGACTGCGGATGCCGCTTCCTTGCAGAAGACAACATCCAACAGCCCTCCCCCCGAAGGACCGTGCGCGAACCACAACCACTCACCACATCCACCACATCACGCGCACGGTACATCTTGCTCCGGACCCATCCTGGAAAAGGACTACGAGTCGGGGGGCACGCACCCTCCTGCCCCCCGACCCGCGTCCGTTCCTCCAGATGCGCCACACCACAACCCACATCCACCACTTGCATCTGGAATCCGGAAATTAACTGTTTCTCTTGAGTGAACCAGCGTCGGAGTGCGAGCCCGTGCTCACACTCCGACGCTTCACTCCTCCTCCACCCCACCCCACAACAAAAATACCGCCGGTCAGAATGCTCTCGTGTGCTCATACGCACTCCCCGAGAGCCCGACGGACCTCTTCCCGATCGTCCAAATGGAACTTTTCCGTCCCGACGATCTGGTAATCTTCATGACCTTTGCCGGCGATCAGAACGACGTCATCAGCCCGAGCTGTTGCCACCGCCAAACGAATCGCCGACCGACGTTCGGGAAGCACCACATACTCCCCCACAACCCCACTCTTCCCGAACGTCGTCGGTTCGACCTTTATGCCGCCCTCACGCTGCACTCCGGTCTCGATTTCCTGTAAAATAGCTTCTGGATCTTCCGTTCGCGGATTATCCGAAGTGAGCACGACCAAGTCGGCCAAACGTGCCGCCAGGGCGCCCATCTCGCCGCGCTTGCCGCGATCGCGATCGCCACCGCAGCCGAACGAGACAATCAGCCGGCCCGTGGTCAGTTCCCGCAGGGTCTCCAAAGTCCGCGCCAGAGCATCGGGCTTGTGAGCATAGTCGACAAGAACGGGGAATTTCTGGCCCTCATCGACCTTCTCCAGGCGACCCGGAACGCCGGCGCAGGCAGCGATTCCGCGGGCGATCGCATCGGGAGAGACCCCAATCTTCCAGGCCGCCGCGGCGGCCCCCATCAGATTCTCCAAATGCGCCTGCCCCACCAGAGGCGAGTGCAGTTCGCAGGATTCCGAACCCAACCAGAGCGTCCCCCGAATCCCGCCAAGATCGGTGCTTATATTCTCGCAGCGAACCTCCGCATCCGGGCCAAAAAAGCAGGTCGGCACCGCAAGGCTGGCACCTAGCGCAGCAACCGCTTCGTCGGCGGCATTCAAGACGGCGAGTGAACCCTCGGCCGAAGCGGGCAGGATCACTTCGAACAGGCGTGCCTTGGCAGCCGCGTAGCTCTCCGCATCGCCGTGATAGTCGAGGTGGTCTCGCGTCAGGTTGGTGTAAATGGCCGCTGCGACGGACGTCCCGTCCACGCGCCCCTGCTCGAGGGCATGCGACGAAGCTTCGAGGGCCACATGCGTGACACCCGCATCACACATCTCGCGCAAGAGCCCCTGCAAAACTACCGCGTCCGGCGTCGTTAGTGCCGACGGAATCTTCTTGTCGGCAAATCGATATTCGATCGTACCCAGAACGCCGCTTGGATAGCCCGCAGCCGCAAAGATTGATTCCAGAATATAGGTGGTCGTCGTCTTTCCACTGGTCCCGGTCACCGCAACGATCGTCAGGCTTTCCGATGGTCGCCCGGCAACCTCCGCAGCCGCATGGGCCGCGGTAAAACGGGGGTCTTCGCAAGCCACGACCGGCGCGTTCCCGACCAAACGGCAGGCCTCCGCGACCGCATCCTCGGCAACCGCTACGGCGACTGCACCAAACGACATCGCCTCGGTCACGAAATCCATACCGTCGGCCGCACTTCCCGAAAGAGCCACAAAAAGAGCCCCCGGGTGCACAGTTCGGGAATCGAGCGCGACCGAGGAAACTTCAACTTCGTCCCCGCCGGACACCAGGCGAGTCTCCGGCAGTCGCTTTAGCAGAGCCTTCAAAGGCATCGATGAACTCAAACTGTTCATGCCGAAGGCTCCAGGCGAAGCTGCAAGGCAATCGAAGGATCGGACAGACTCGAGCCCGCCAGCGGCAATTGCTCGACAACAAATCCACTCCCTTCAAACTCCACGGGGAAGCCGAAGGCATTGGCTTGGGCAAGAGCGCGACGCAAACTCATGCCGACAAAGGAAGGTAAGGAACCCTCGGGAAGATCGACCTCGTCCGATTCCTGCTCCAGCGGCAACACGGCAGGCCAAACCCCCATCCGCGACGGAGGCGCGAGACGAGGGCGCAGCCCCACCTGATCCAGAGCCCGCTGCATGACCTCGCGAAAGATCGGCGCGGCCACGGTGCCACCATAGGTCGCCTTTCGAGGATTATCCACCATCACCAGGGTGACCAAAGCCGGTTCATCGGCCGGGGCAAATCCAACAAAGGAAGCGATTCTCTCACTGGAGTAGCCACGGCCATCGAGACGCGCCTTCTGGGCGGTGCCTGTTTTCCCAGCGACACGAACCCCGGCAATACGAGCATTCTTGCCTGTACCGCCATCTCCATCCACGACGCTCTCCAGCATCAAGCCCACTTCGCGGGCCGTCTCCTCACGAATGACCCGGCGCGATTTGGCGGCCGTGGGTTCCCAAGCATAGAGCAGTCGGCCCTCCTCGGACGTCGCGCGAGCCAGCACATGTGGCTGGTGCCAAATGCCGCCGTTCGCAATCGCGGCGAAACCTGCAGCCAACTGCAGTGGTGTGACCGCAATTCCCTGACCAAAACTCGTCGTGGCCAATTCGATCGGCCCCCATCCAGCTACCGGGTTCATGATCCCGCGGACTTCACCCGGCAAATCCACTGCTGTGCGCGCGCCGAATCCGAAACCGGTGAGGTAGGTGGCAAAGGTGTCCCTTCCCATGCGCTCGGCGACCTTCGTCGTCCCGATATTGCTCGAGTATTGAATCACCTCGGGCAGGGTGAGCATGCTGTAGGAATGGGTATCGTGGATCGTACGCCGGCCAATTCGGTAGGCGCCTTCTTCGCAATCGAATTCTTCGTCGAGGGTAATCACACCGGCATCGACGGCGGC